>Ga0302321_100000181_pt1 | contig 56394 bp, 36 predicted proteins | sample Fen_T0_1_FD_202505 | JGI IMG/M metagenome (GOLD analysis project Ga0302321, IMG submission 202505) | Peat permafrost microbial communities from Stordalen Mire near Abisko, Sweden - Fen_T0_1 | ecosystem: Environmental > Terrestrial > Soil > Wetlands > Permafrost | place: Sweden: Abisko... | reverse complement strand
TGGCAGTCGGACGGAGTCCCGTGCCAGCGTGTCGGGCAATCGTTGCTCCTGATTCGACGTGATGTTGGTGCTCGATGCTGGATTGCAGTTTGGTGTGCTTGCGGTGGGCGCAACACCGCGGGTCAGTGCCATTTGGACTTCGGGCGGTGGCATTTCCCGCGACATGAGCCAACCCGCCACGGCCGCCGCGGCAGCGGCAGTGGTAGTCAAGGCCGCAAACGGGAGCCAACGAAATACGCGCGGTCTAGCCGCCCTGCTCGCAGGCACTGGACGAACTAGCGGTCCAATTGACGAAAGTTGAATGCCTTCGGTGATTCGCCGTACGACCAGTTCGTCGTTGGTTGTTACTTGGGCATCGCGATCGAAGTCCTGTCCGATCCGTTGCCAGGCGCGGCAGCTTGGGCAGCGGGCGAGGTGCACGGCTAGCGCGCGCCGTTCAAGCGGGGAAAGCTCACCGCGGCGCTCCTTGGCCACTAGATCGGTGGGGCAATCGTCGTGATTCATTCGAACACCCGCAGCAGTTCTGCGAGGTTGGGATCGCGTCGCAATCGCTTGCGCATTGATGCCTTGCCCAGGCGAAGGCGACTCCATATCGTGTTTGCAGGGACTCTTGCGGTAGACGCGATTTCGTCGACAGTTAGACCCAGTACGAAATGCGCCGCCATCGCTTCGGCGATGGCATCCGGTAGATCGTCGAGCATTTCGCGGACCAATCGGCGTCGCCTACTCGACATCAAGTCCACGTCGGGCGATGATCGTTCATCTTGGAACGATGTGTCATCGAAGCCATCTGACGCCATACGGCGTTCACGAGTGCCGAGGCGTCGGCGAGCCGCCAGCGCAGTCAAAAGCGCAATGCGATGGGCAAAGTGCAGGACTGAACTTTCCGCTCGAAAGTCTGATAGCGCGTGAAGAAACCCAATAACCGAGTCTTGCGTAATATCTTCGATATCTGGGTGCCGCGCTCCCATGACCTGACGAACTGTTCGCAACAGTCGCGGCGTGATGCAATGCAGGAGCTTGGCGACCGCTGTGCCGTCATTGATCAGGGCGCTCCTGACCAGCGGCAAGAGGACATCATCTGTAACGCGAGTCTCGCCCGCGTCCGATTGCAGCGAACCGTGCGCGACCAGCTTGGATGCCACCAGCGACATGAACCACATGACGATGACGGACTCACCCAGGCGGGTCAAGTCGGTTTGGCCTGATGGCGCCCGATTGAAAAACATCGAGATTTTCCTGCGGAATTGAACGATCCACAGTGCTGGCCGGAAGGCCGCGCTCGCGGTCGCGCGCGAGGGGGGTTCCGTTGGCAGCTGCTAGGATTAGGCTTCGTCGGACATGACACACCCTTTGAATCGGTACAGTTCGCGGATCACCCAACCCAAGTCGCAGGGAGCGTCTCAGGCCATGCTCTACGCGACAGGTCTGACCCACGAAGACTTGCAGCGACCGCAAGTTGGCATTGCGAGCATGTGGTACGAAAGTAACCCGTGCAACATGCATCTGTTGGATCTTGCTGCCGTGGTGAAGGAGGGGGTCGCTCAGGCCGGGCTTGTCGGCATGCGCTTCAATACGATCGGTGTGTCCGACGGAATTTCAATGGGCACCGATGGCATGAGCTACTCGCTGCAGTCGCGGGATCTAATCGCTGATTCGATCGAAACCTCAGTTGCCGCGCACTGGTACGACGCGGTGGTAACCATTCCTGGCTGCGACAAAAATATGCCGGGCAGTGTTATCGCCATGGCGCGCCTCGATCGTCCTGCCATCATGGTCTACGGTGGTACAATCCGTGCGGGCTGCAGCACCGATGGGCGCAAACTCGACGTGGTGAGTGCGTTCGAGAGCTACGGCGAGTTCGTGTCAGGGCGAATTGACGAGCCGGGGCGGCTCGACGTGGTTCAGCATGCCTGTCCGGGAGCTGGCGCTTGTGGCGGAATGTACACGGCGAACACGATGGCCACGGCGATCGAGGTGCTTGGGTTGAGCTTGCCGGGAAGTGCATCAACGCCAGCGGAGGATCCAAAGAAGCAAGAGGAGTGTCTCGCGGTCGGAGCGGCCATCTTGCGCCTCTTGGAATTGGACCTAACGCCACGCAAAATCATGACTCGAGCCGCATTCGAGAACGCGATGGTAGTGACAATGGTTCTTGGTGGGTCGACCAACGCCGTGTTGCACTTGATTGCAATGGCACGTGCTGTGGGTATCGATTTGACGATCGACGATTTTCAGCGCGTGAGCGATCGTATCCCGGTGCTTGCCGACTTGAAGCCAAGCGGCCAATATGTGATGGAGGACCTCCATCGAATCGGAGGGATCCCGAGTGTCGTCAAGATGCTGCTTGACAAGGGCGTCATTGACGGTGACTGCCTGACCTGCACGGGCAAGACGCTGGCTGAGAACGTTGCGGCATTTCCGGCTTTGCCTTCAGATCAACCAATCCTGAAGCCGTGGAATCGGCCAATAAAATCTACCGGGCACATTCGGATTCTGCGTGGCTCGCTTGCTCCCGACGGTGCAGTCGCCAAAATTACTGGCAAGGAGGGGCTGCAATTCTCCGGTCCGGCAAGGGTATTTGACTCGGAAGAGGCCATGCTGCTTGGATTCGAGCAAGGTAAAATTCACAAGGGTGATGTGGTCGTCATTCGCTACGAAGGGCCCCAAGGCGGACCAGGTATGCCGGAAATGCTTTCACCCACGTCGGCCATCATGGGTGCAGGGATGGGCAAGGACGTGGCACTCATCACCGATGGGCGGTTTTCGGGGGGAAGCCATGGTTTCATTATTGGACATGTGACTCCAGAGGCTCAAGCGCGAGGGCCTATTGCCCTGGTTAGAGACGGGGAAATTATCACCATCGACTCTGAGCAGAACCGGATCGACGTTGACATTGCAGCGGATGAGTTAGCACGTCGACTAGCGGCATTCGTGCCACCGCCCCTCAAGGCCACACGTGGGACTCTGTACAAGTACATCAAGAATGTTCGGAGCGCCTCCGAGGGCTGCGTTACCGACGAGTGACGCTGACCGTCGGTTGTTGTTGGGTTTCCCGCCAAGCGCTTCGTCGACCCCAATTGCGCCGATCACCGCAAATGTTTCAGGCTTTCGCCCCGCGGCCGGTTGACACTTGCCGACTGTCGCGGTACGGGCCGACCCCCATTTGCCCGGAGGCGCCGCTTTGAAGCCGCAGTTTTCCCCCAATTTCGAGAAGGCCCAGGGCCTCATCACGGCGGTTACCGTTGACGCCGACAATGGTGAGGTGCTTATGGTTGCTTACATGAACGAGGAAGCTTTTCGACTTACCGTCGAAACGCGCAAGGTCCATTACTTCTCCCGCACGCGGCAGAAGCTTTGGAAAAAGGGGGAGTCTTCGGGCAACATGCAAGATTTGGTCGAACTGCGAGTAGATTGCGACCTTGACGCGGTTGTCGTTCGCGCCCGACAGACCGGGCCGGCGTGCCACGAGGGCTTTCGCAGCTGTTTCTTTCGCACTGTCAGTGACGATGGGTCGTTGGTCGAAAATTCCATGCGGCAGTTGACTCCTGAACAGATGTACGGAGGCAAGTCGTGAGCAAGCTAAAGCTTGGATTGCCCAAGGGCAGCCTCCAGGATGCGACCGTCGAGTTGTTCGCCAAGGCCGGCTTCAACATTTCCGTGTCCAGCCGCAGCTACTTTCCAAGTATCGACGATGACGAAATCGAGTGCATGCTGATTCGACCTCAGGAATCTGCGCGCTACGTGGAACACGGCTTGCTTGACGTAGCCATCACTGGCTTCGACTGGATCCTCAAGCGCGATGTCATCGAAGTGGCAGAGCTTGTCTACAGCAAGCAGTTGCGCCGCCCGGTACGCTGGGTCGTGGCTGTGCCAAACGATTCTAACATCTACGCCATTACGGATCTTGCCGGCAAGCGCATCGCCACGGAAGCTGTGGAACTGACGGAACAGTTTCTGGCCGAGCATGGGGTCAAGGCCGAGGTCGAATTTTCCTGGGGCGCCACCGAGGTGAAGCCTCCGCACCTGGCGGATGCTATTGTCGAAGTAACCGAGACTGGCAGTTCGCTCAAGGCAAACAATCTACGTATTGTTCACGAGATCTTGCGCAGTACGACGCGTCTGATCGCTAACCGTGCCGCGCTGGCGGATCCTTGGAAGAAGGGCAAAGTTGACGACATAGCGATGTTGCTTCGCGCGGCGCTGGCAGCCCACGGCAAGATGGGTTTGATGCTCAACGTGCATGAGCAGAACCTGGCTGCCGTCGAAGCGATCCTTCCGTCGCTGAAGAGCCCAACCGTTTCGAAACTGCAGACCGAGGGTTGGTACGCGGTAAACACCATCGTCGATCAAGAGCTGGTGCGGAATTTGATACCGCGGCTCAAGTCCTCTGGTGCCGAAGATATCGTCGAGTTTGCGCTGAACAAAGTCGTCGAGTAGGGCTCGCCATGCGGCGTTTCCTTGTGCGAACATGTCGCTTACGATGCCGAGTCGTCGTTGTCAGTCATGTGTTGTGCTTGTGCGAGTGCGCTTTTGGCGATGCGAGCTAACCAAAGGCCCACGATGGCGGTCAAGACTAGGCCGGCCAGTAGCAGATAGGTTTGGGCACGGCCTGCATCGGGTAGACGCCCCTCGGCGATGGCAGCGAGGCTCGGTGCGGCTGCGCCAAGTTGCGCGAAGAAGAACGCACCAGGCAGGGTTCCTATGCACGTCGCCACGAAGTACTTGCTCGTCGGGATTGCGGTAAGACCGAAAGCGTAGTTTAGAACGCTGAAGGGTGACAGTGGCGAAAGTCGTAGGAGCACCACCACGCGTGAACCCAATTTCGTGAGCAGAAGATCAATCGTCACGAACCGCGGATCGTGAGCGAGCCAACGCTCAACATTCGAACGCAGGAGACTGCGAGCCAGCAGGAACACTGCCATTGATGACAGCACAATCCCCGGGATACCGACGAGTGCGCCCGAGAACGCCCCAAAGGTGAAACCGGCAACGAAGGTGAACATGGATGCGGGCACGAACAGCAGTGCACCTAGAACGTACCCAACAACGAACAGCAAGGCACCGACCAACCCCGCGTGCTGCAGGTGCGAAGCAGCGCTTACGAGCCAGGAACCGACAGGCGCCACGCGGCCGAACAGCAGCAGCGCCAAGCCAAGAACTAACAGGCTCAACGGGCGTTTGCAGTGGGTGAAGGCGCCGGGTCGCTTACGAGGGTCAGTCAAAGTAAATCGACGCGGCCATTGGCTTTCAATTGGTCAACAACGGCACGCACGTCTTGTGCGCGGTCGCGTGGCATGACAAGCACCGCGTCGTCTGTGAGGACGACACAGAGATCTTGGGTACCGAGGAGGGTTACGACCTTTCGCTGGCCAGGACTACGTGCATCGAAGACCAAGTTCCCGTCGGCCTCGACGAGGACGCAATCTGCCAGCGAGGCGTTGCCCCGCCCGTCACGAGCGCAGTGTTCCCAGACGCTGGCGAAGCTACCAAGATCGCTCCAACCAAAATTGGCACGTACAACGTTGAGCGTAGCTTCATGCTCGATAACGCCGAAATCGATGCTGATATTTGGCAGTGCTGGAAAGATGCGCATTAGCGCTTCCTGCTCGGCTGCCAAGCTGCTTTCCGCAGCGGAATCGATTGAGTCCAGACCCCGCGCCAGCTCGGGAAGGTGTCGGGCAATCGCAGCGGTCATCGTATCGGCACGATAGAAGAACATCCCAGAGTTCCACAGAAATCGTCCAGAAGCAACGTACTCTGCGGCTTTTTCGCGGCCTGGCTTTTCGACGAACCGAGCGACGCGCGCAACATGCGGCGAGACGGCGTCGCCAACCTCGATGTAGCCGTAGCCCGTCTCGGGTCGCGTGGGCTCGATGCCAATCGTGGTGATGGTGCCAGCCTGGGCACTGGCAATGGCAATATTCAAGGCGTTGGCGAATCCAGTCTGGTCAGTCACGTGCTGGTCGCTAGGGACGACCAGTATCGTTGCTGTCGGATCTCGTCGTGCAATGACGCGTGTGGCCCAGCCGATGCACGGCGCAGTGTTTCGAGCTACCGGTTCTGGCAGAAATGCGGATTCAGCTAGCGACGGCAGTTGGGCTCGAGTGGCGCCGAGGAGGTGTGCGCCGGTGGCAACGTAGACACGTTCGGCAGGCACGATTGGTTCTAGCCGCTCGAGCGTCGACGCAATGAGGCTCTGATCTTCATCGTTCGTGAGCGCCAGCAGCTGCTTGGGGCGCTTGGTGCGCGAAGCGGGCCAGAAGCGAGTCCCGCTGCCGCCAGCGAGAATAACTGCATAGACATTGTTCATTGGAGCTCCCTCGAGGCGGTAGAGTGGGGCCAGAGCGAAAGGATCTGGCGTACGATTGCAGTTGGCGCGGCGACGTCGGTTGAAATCCGCACATGCGCAAGGTTCTGGTAGAGGGGAGTGCGCCGGCGCAGGACCGATTCAACTTCTTCAGTGAAAGTCATGTTTGAAGTCAATGCTGGGCGCTCGGAGTTGCCAGAAATGCGCCGGACGATCGTGTCTACCGATGCGGCAAGCCAAATAACCGTGCCGGCGGCGCGCAGCACTGCCGTGTTCTGCGGGCGTTCGACGACTCCGCCGCCGCAGTCAAGAATCCGACCGGAGCTTTGAGCATACTCTGCCACAAGGGCTTGTTCGAGATCGCGGAAGTGTTCCCAACCGTTGTTTGCAACGATCTCGCGGATCGACAGGTTTGCGCGCAATTGCAATTCTTCGTCGAAACTGACTCGTGGCATATTGAGGGTGCGCGACAATTCACGGGCAATCGTGCTTTTGCCGGTACCGCGGTAACCAACCAAGATAACGTTCATCAGATGCTTTACCTCGCGTAGAACTAGCGACCGAGTTGGCGTTCGACCACCTCGCGCATGGTGGCTTCTGGTGGCGCTTGGCCAGTGAACAGTTGAAACTGCATCATGGCCTGCCCGAGGAACATCTCGAGGCCCTCGACGACTCGGGCACCCGCGGCCAGGGCATCGTTAATTAGTCGTGTTCGACGCGGGGTGTAGATCGCGTCGAGCACAACCAACCTCGCGTGAAGAAGATTGGCTGGCACTGGGGAGACGTCCGGTTGGGGGGCCATACCCACTGGAGTTGTTTGCACAAGCAGATCGGCGTGGGCCAAAGCAGCTGCCAAGTTGTCAGGAGCCAATTCGACACCGGCGACGTTCACTGAGCTGCGTGTACGAAGGTCGCTGACCAATTGCTCGAGCTCCTGCGGAACAATGCCAAAAATTGTCATTTTATCTGGGGGAGCTTCCAACGCTAGGGTCATCGTGATGGCACGAGCTGCCCCGCCAGAGCCAACTACGACAACGTTTTTGCCCTGCGGCTCCGCGTTGGCGTGGCGAAGGGCGACTAGGGCGCCTCTACCGTCGGAGTTGTAGCCAACCAGGGTTCCAGCCTCGTTAACAACGGTGTTGATGCATCCGATGCCGGCGGCGACGTCATCGAGTTTGTCGACCAAGGCTGCTGCGGCTACCTTGTGTGGAATCGTGATGGAAAGGCCACGATAACCAAGCGCTCGAATACCCGCTATGGCTGACGGGAGTTGTGCTGGACTAACGTCGTGGGCGACGTACACGAAATCGAGCCCCAAAGCCTCGAAAGCCGCGTTGTGCATGGCCGGCGACAGCGAATGGCCGACAGGGTGCCCCAAAATGGCACAGGTTTTGGTGGTGGCTCCAATGCGCATGGCTGCGCCGACGCTAGCACTGGAAAGCGCGCGCAGGGCAACGGCGCGACCATCCGACCCGAAGTCCGGCTTGTCGCTCGACAGAGTGGTCGGTCGCGGTACCCGCAGGACTGGGGAGTAGCGATGCCGCAAGTGTCGATATGGTCACCAACACTGCAATTGGGGGATGGCGCTTGCAGGCTGCTGGCTGCATGCAATTCCTGTTAGCCTGGCCCCCGGGGACACTGCGACCCGCAGCCGACTCAGCGATAACGGCACAGATTGAAGGAGGACCATGACGATGACCCAGCCCACAGCGAAGACGGCAAAATTGATTTTGGGCGACAAGACGGTGGAGTTGCCCGTGATGGTGGGCACCGAAAGCGAGCATGCGATCGATATCGAACGACTGCGAGCACAGACCGGCTACATCACGTTGGACGAGGGGTATCGGAGCACTGGCGCTTGCCTCTCCAAAGTTACCTTTATCGATGGCGAGACAGGGATTCTTCGCTACCGCGGGATCCCAATTGAGCAATTGGCTGAGCGCTCGACATTTATTGAAACGGCTTGGCTCATCATTTGGGGTGAATTGCCAAACGTGAAGCAGTTGCGTAGTTTTCGCGAGCTATTGACTCAACACGCGATGGTGCATGAAGGGCTACACCACCACTATGACGGTTTTCCGGCCAAAGCGCCGCCGATGGCAATCCTGTCAGCGATGATAAACTCAGTATCTTGTTACCATCCCGACGTCATGGAGATGGAGAGCGAGCAAACGTTCGAGGAAGCGGCAGCTCGTCTGCTCTCGAAAGTTCGGACGATTGCTGCAGCGGCATACAAAGCATCCATCGGGCAGCCGTTGGTGTATCCCAATCCGGAATACGACTACGTACGGAATTTCTTGCACATGATGTTTTCGGTTCCATATCGCCCTTACGAGGCGCCGCCGGAGATCGTCAAAGCACTTAGCCTCTTCTTCCTGTTGCACGCTGACCACGAACAAAATTGCTCGACCAGCACCGTGCGCATGGTGGCTTCGAGTGGGGCAAACCTATTCGCTAGCTGTGCTGCGGGTGTTTGCGCCCTTTGGGGCTGGCGACACGGTGGAGCCAACGTGGCCGTGATCGATATGCTCGAGGAAATCCACAAGAGCAAGATCTCGCCGAAGGAGTACCTTGAACGCGTCAAGAAGAAGGAAGTTCGGCTCATGGGCTTTGGACACCGCGTGTACAAGAGCTATGACCCGCGCGCACGAATCCTCGCCGAGCAGGCGGATAAGGTTCTAGCCCTACTCAAGGTACAGGATCCGCTGCTGTCGATCGCCCGAGAACTCGAGGGGATCGCGCTTTCAGACGAGTACTTCAAGGAGCGCAACCTTTATCCCAACGTCGACTTTTATTCCGGCACCATTCTGCGCGCGATGGGGATCCCACTCGATATGTTTACGGTCATGTTTGCCATTGGGCGCATGCCAGGTTGGATTGCGCACTGGAAGGAAGTAATTGACCGTCCCGAGCTCGGTATAGCTCGTCCGCGCCAGGTTTACACGGGCGAGGCGCTACGCGACTATCAGCCAATTGAAAAACGCGGTTAGTCGAAGCTCGGTCAATTCCAGGCCGAGTGCGCTTTAAAGCACAGCGGGCTGCGCGAGTCTCAGGCGAACTCGGAATGCGCAGCCCGCGTCCTTTTGTGAGACGTAACTGAGCATACCGCCCAATTTTACGACCGCATGTCGCGCGGCTGCGAGTTCGAGCCCCGCCTGGCCGCCATTACGGCCGCTGCGGCCGGCGGCAAATGGATCGTCGGTGGTTCTGCGTCGCGACCCGCTCGCGCCCCATTCACGAACCGTCAGTCGCGCTTCGGTGTCATGCGCGTAGATGTGCAGAGAAATACGTGGTTCCTGCGCAGCGCTGCGTCGTGCGATGGCACGCCTTACGAGAATCGATGTAACGTCCACCAGAGTCATTTCGTCACCCCAACCGCGGATACTTCGGTCTCCTTGCAGCTCGACCAAGTGTGTTCCGCCAGGTAGTTCATCAATGACCCGCTGGGCGACGTGCCAGAGCCGCACCTGATCGAGGACGGGGTTGTCCTTCAAGGCGAGCACGCTCATGCCCTCAAGCACGGCGCGAAGCCGCTGCATGGCGTCCAGCGTGTCGGTGGTGACAGCGAGCTGCTCCTCGTCAGACAATGGCGATACGGCGGACTGGGCGACTTCCGCGAGGTATTCGACGTTGGCAAGGGCCGTGGCAAGTGGGATGCGCAACTCCTGGCCGAGTGTACGAAGAACGGCTTCGAAGGCGGTGGCGGCGGAGGCACGTTGGTCGTGTTCGGCGGCAGCAGTTGTCAAACGGCGAAGCTCGCGGCGTTCGCGCATTCCAACTAGGCAACCGAGGATTTCTTCGGGCAAAAATGGCCGTTGCAGGGTTGCCATCGCGCCATGCGCAAATGCCGCCGCCGATTCTGTCCTGGATCCCACGAATACCACGGGCAAGAGGTCACGTTGAAGGTGACTCATTTCAGCGATGTAGTCTGGCGCGCTGGGCAGGGACCATTCGACAAAGCAGAGCTCTGGGGCGGCGGCGGCAAGCGGCGCCTCGTGCAACGCTGCAACGACCTTAGTTCGCATGCCGGTTCCGATGATGGACTTTGTCGCAGCATCGAGGTCGACACCGGGGCGAGCAATGAGCAGCACGACCTGACTTGCCACGGGCAGCATCGCCTGACTCAACGGTTCTTCCGCCGGTACGAGCGTTGATCGCAGATTGGTTGGCTCGGGTGGTGCGACCATGACCATTGGGTTCTGTCAAACGGGGACTGCCAATCATTCAGATGGGCAGGCGAAGTGCGATCGGCTATGGCTATACGTTCAGCCGGCAAGTCGCCTTTAGCGCTTGCAACTACGGGGTAGACCGCCCTAGGGCTAGACCACCTTCGCGCGGATCAGCGTAACCGTATAATTTCCCTTGGATTATTGCGATGGTGTTGGCATGCCCAATGACCCCGGTTGGGTTGATGAATCGGTGGCCCAGGGCGACCAATTGCCGTTCGAGGGCTTTGGGGATCGGTCGATTGCGCTCCATTCGGGCCCGACCATTCGGGGCAATACTTTGATGCAACCGCGGGGAATCGACAGCGGCATCGATTGGGATCCCGTAGTCCACGATGGAGTTGATGAGCTGAAGCAATGTGCTTGGGATTGTGTCGCCACCCGGCGTTCCGAGCACGAGCCTCAGGCCAGTTGTATCTTCAATCAGCGTTGGTGCCATCGAGCTTGTCGTGCGGCGATTGGGTAGCGCCTGGTTTTGTCCCTTGCCGGAAAACGACGCCAAAGCGTTATTGAGGACGATGCCAGAATCCGTGAAGATCTTTGCACCGAATCCGGATGAGAGTGTCGTCGTGAGGCTGACACTCATGCCCTCCTGGTCAACAGTGGCCAGGTGAGTCGTGTGCTCGGCCTCGATCGATGCGATTCCTGGTTCAACAATTTCTTCGTTGAGCGTTGCACGGCTCAGATTAATTGGGCAACGAGAGGGCCAACGTTTGGGGTCGAGCAATTGACTAACGACACTCTGTTGTTGAGCCTGATCGAGTGTGTCCGGATCCACAACAGCGTAGACTCGGTCAGCTTGGGCTCGGCGCATGATCTCGAGCAGCAGATGCGCATGGCTCACCGAGCCGCGGGCCCACGCCGACGGTTCGTAGGCCTCGAGCATCGTGAGACTTTCTGCAAGGGCGACGCCGCCCGCAGACGGTGGCGGCATAATCACCACGCGCAGACCACGATAACCAACTTCGAGCGGAGCGCGCCAGATCGCACGGTAGGCAGCAAGATCCGAGGTGCGGATCTGGGGATTGTTTCCAAGGCTGGCAACGATCGATGCCGCCACGTTGCCGGTATAGAAGCCCAGAGCCCCGGCGGATTTAACCCGCGACAACGTTTCAGCGAGTGCGGCAAGCCGCAGCGAAGTACCGGCGGGTATTGGCTGACGATCGCGGCCGCCATAGAGCTTTCGCGCCGCTGGCACCTTGGAGAGTTTTTGCCATGCGCTGCGAATGGCGGTGGCTTCGCGCTCGCTGACGCGGTGCCCGGCCGAAGCGAGCTGTCTAGCGGGTTCGACGAGATCACCAAACGGCAATCGACCAAGGCGCCGAGAGAGTTCATGTAGGCCAGCCACGCTTCCCGGGATTGCTACAGCATCCTGGCCTTCACCACCGTCATGGATCATGGCGACGAAGCGGCTGCGGTCGAGCAGTTCGGGTGAGGACTCACGGAAGTCGAGTGCCAGAGCCTCGCCGCTGGCAAGGCGAACTAGGGCAAATCCGCCACCACCTAGATTGCCCGCACTCGGGTGGGTGACGGCCAGGACAAACGCGACGGCCACCGCCGCATCGACTGCATTTCCACCCGCATTCAAGATCTCGAGACCGACCCGCGTAGCGTCGGCATTGACGGAAACGACCATTCCGGAGCGGCCGAGGACGCTGCGGTGACCCGGCATGACGTCGAGTTGACGCGTTGGTATAACGTGGGCTAGCTCGGTGAAGTGGGGTCCAGCCTCAGCTGAAGCACCGCCTACCACGGTGGGTGAGCCTGCCGCGTCGGTTTGACGAGGTTGGAGGCGCGTTGGAGCGCCAGCCTGGGACCAAGCCATTGGTACCGACACCGCGGGCGGACTCGCCGCTGTCGTGAGCTCGCGTCGACAACCCCACGCTGCGCCCAGCGCAATGAGCCAACACGCCCCGAGGGCGCCGAGCCGACGAGCTATCGTGTTGCTTGGAATGGACGGTCTTGTCACGGAGTGAAGCTACGGGATCTCATTTTACGCCTATTGCCGCGTAGTGCGTGCGAGCACTTGTGAAATGAGTTGGCAGGCTGCCTGGCTCGGATCAGAAGTGAAATTGGTGATGACGTGCAATCCTTGGTCGAGGGCGCATAAGTCTGCAAGATCTCCCGCCTTGGCTGCGACTACCTCGGTGCCGAGGATTCGGGCCTCGCGGATCACGCTCGGCGCTCCCTCGTGCTCGGAAGCCGACACGAGCAAATGTGCGGCACGAATATACCGAAGTGCGTCGAAGCGGCCGAGTTGGCCAAGCCAACGGACCGCTGGGAATCGTCGCATCCAAGCGGCCCGCTCCGGGCCGTCACCCACGACAACGATGGTTGGTGTAATTGCTGGTGGTATGAGCGAACTTGCCGAAAGAATCGCACTGATGGCAAGATCGATGCGTTTGTCTTTGACGGCGCGGCCTACGACGACGACAACCGGAGCGCCGTCTAGACACAACTCGCGCTGCAGCTCGGCTCGACTGGGTAAATTAGGGACTTCGAGTGGTGACGGCGCGACTGCGATGCGCAGTTTGCCTGTGGCGAGCTTGGCACTCAAATGACTCAATCGGGCTGACAAATCACGCGACACGCAGCGTACGGCCACGTTGTCGCGGCACAGGGCGGATACGACCGACCGTTGCAGAGCGGTGGGGAGCCGTTCGAGCACACCGACGTCGGTTCCGTGGGCCACGACGTGTGTCTCCGCGTCGAAATCGCAGCAGATAGGCCAAAATCCTGGTAGGAGCCAATGGGCAAGTAGGCGGTCGAAAGGGCCAGCCACTTTGAGTTGATTTCGCGCTGCTCGCACGAATGGCAAAAGGCCCACTGCGCGCCAAGGTCGCTCCTTCAGGCGCGTAAGGGTGCCAGGCCAACCGAATAGGCCGGCGTGGGTTAGCTCGTGGAGCCGCACGCGCGGCTCGTGGCGCGGGTAGGTGGCTTTGGGCACCAGTAGGGTCACTTCATGTCCAGCTTCGATAAGTGACCGCAATTCAGCGCGCACGAAATGGCCCGACGGATCCTCGGGGTGGGCCGGGTACGACGATGTAACGACGGCTACCCGCATGACGTTTGCTCGCGTTTGGCTGAACTAAACTGCAACGACCGCTAAATTGGCTCTTCGGGACTTGGAACTTGCTTAAGCGCTTCAATACCCTCGCGTTCGAGGCGCTGCGACAATTTGCTGAGGTAGTCGAAGCTGTAAATTCCGGAGTCGTGGCCATCGCCCCAGCCGAGGCTCAAAGCGTAGTTGCCAACGCGCCGCAGCTCGACGAGTTCGAGATTGCCACCCGCACGATACTCGATCTGGCCAGAGTGGCCTTGGCAGGTCGCGCAGGGGCAATAGCCGCGCAGGATCTCGTGAGGCAGCACGGACTTCGTACCATCTGACCATTCGATCTCGAAAACCCGGGCGCTGTGAGGGGCTTTGATCAGTTTCGGCGTGAGGCGTCGTTCGACCGACATGAGCGGGAACCTAGGGGAAAATGCCTAGTTTGGCGAGTCAGAAGGGGAGCGAATAGGTCAGGTCGTCAGGCCTAAGTGGAAAAAAGGGGTTGCAGAAAGGTCGATGTTTTGCGATATGAGCCGCCCCTTGGCCAATCCCAGCGAATCAGTACTGTGCAAGTCCCTCGAGGTCCAAGTCGGCGACAAGGGCATCGAACGGGCAATCAAGCATCTTAAGCGTAAGATGGCAGCCGAAGGCATCCTTCGTGAGCTCAAGCGCCGCCGTCATTACATGAAGCCGAGCGTGAAGCGCCGCAAGAAGGCGAGCGAGGCCGCGCGTCGGCGTCGCAAGCGCGTGCGCATCGGCCAAGAACAGGCGTAGACCGGCGATTGGACTGTTTATTGGCCCGACCGAGGCATTAGCTGCATAAGCAGTGGTTCGGTGTCAGCGCTTGTCACAAACAGTCCTGTTGTCGCTCCGCTGCCGTTTCGCCTGCGAACGGTGCTTGGCGTTGGCTTGCTCGCGCTTGGTGTCGCGTTCGCAGTACCGCGTGTCAAGGCCGCCTGGAGTCTACATGCCCTAGTCGGCAAAGTCGCGGACTATGGGCTCTGTATGGCGGGTCCGACGGGGGCGCTCGCCATTCGTGACGATGTGACCGAATTCCGTCGGTTGGTGCGGCGTCGGCTTGTCTCCTCGACCGCCGACGACAAGCCGTTTATTCGTTGCGCTACGCTTGCTGGTGAGATCTCCGGACGAGCTGAACTTCGCTTACGGCACCAGCAGTCGGCTTCCGAATTCATCGAGTGGGGTGGCAGTGGCCAGCAACAGAGCCTAAACGAGTTGCTCGGGACCTTACCCGACCTCGTGGCTCTGCACGCCAGGAGCTGGCCTTTCGCACGAAGGCCCTTGGTGGAATTGGTTCGTCCGTCGCGGGGGGCCTTCGAGGCTGTGCACCCAATGGATCCGCCGCGACCCGTCGCGGTGCGCGGGCTCGTCGTTGACGGTGCAGTCATTCGTTCGACCGTCGAGAACGCCAAGGGACGCTTTTTGGTGTTATCTAACGAACGCGACGTGTGGGCCCTGCGCACCCGCGACCGAGGCATGACTTGGACTCCGACTTCGGTCTGGCAAAGTGCTCTGGACGGCCACGCGCATCACTGCGTGGCGGATGCCTCGAGTGGCATGCGCTTCACTTTGGCCCCCGCGCGCACTGGCGCGTCGCCTGCGCTGCTATTGGGTACGCTTGCCGCCATGGGGACGGAGCCGCGCGAACTTGGTACACCCAACGACGTCGTCGAACGCTTGGCCTGCGATGCCACGGGCGCGGTAACCCTGACTCAACGCAAAACCGATGGCAGTCGTCACGTCTTTGCCTGTCCGCTCAACGCTGTTTGCCGCGAAGTGGTGTTGCCACTGCAGGCGCAATCACGCAGTGTCAGCATCGACGTCGCGCGCTTGGCGCGCACCATTGTACTAGCCTTTGCTAAAGATGGTCTGGTTCGCGTGACTTCATCGCGTGACGAAGGCGCATCGCTGACACCGTTGGCCCTCGTTTTCGATGCTCGCGACACTCAGGTGAACGGTCTCGATAAGACGATTGTGCCAACCTTGCTCGCCTTCGAGAAGAACCTTGAACTCACACTCAATGTTCCGGGCACGGCTGCGCGCTGGGCGCTCGGCTCCATCGACTTTGGCGCGAGCTTTCGCGGCCTGTGAGCCCTGTTCGGGCTAGCTACGAGGAGCGCCGGACTTGGCGCGGGCTTCGAGATACGCGTCACTAATGCTGAAAATAGTCAGATCGCGCGCCTCGGGGTTACGCACGATCCACTTCTGCCGTTCCACCGGATTAGTCGCGAGCCGGTCAAGTTGACTGTTCGCGGCGGCGATGGCCGTGAGGACGATTTCGGGGTTACCCAGGTGGAGCAGTGCGGTTCGCGAGCCCCATTGTTGGACGGCAATGCCGAGCTGGCTCGCTCGATTGCCAATACTCCCGGCCACTTCCGCGGCCAACATCGGCAAATCGACGTCAGTGGTATCCGGCAGCACGGCCCGGATCCGCTCACGGATTGGAGCAATTTTGTTCGGATCAACCGCAGGTGGCAGCCAGTCGGGTAAGTAGCAAGACAAATACGCAACGAGCAGCGGCCACAGATCGACCGGTGCCGTATTGGCAAATGCGGCTGCATTGGCAGCGAGGATCCGCAGTGCCCGAAGGGCCAGTGCGTCTTGGACCAATGTTTCGCCCAAAGTCACGAATGGTGTGCCCACGACCAGCGTTGGCGGAGTTGAGCTGGTTGGCTGGCACACTGCGCCCAGTGCGGGTGAAAGATACAAGTCAAGTTCGAACAGACCAAACGCGTGCGCCAGTTCACGTAAGTGTTCCGACAATTCGGGATGCGACTGAGCGAGCGGTGTCGCTCGGAGCGCGCGTAACTCGATAGGATGTGCCGCGCAGAGCGCCCAACCCGATTCGCGCAGCATGGCGCGGATTGGTAGCGACAGCACGTCTGGGGCCAAGCCGTCAGAGAATGCCGCGTCGGCGGCGCGCGTTCCGATCCCAACGAGATCGCATGGTAGGGCATTGACGGCGGACACAGTTGCACGCGCCACGCGACCAAGATCTGTCTCGTCGCGCAAATCTGCGACGCACGCAATCACCTCAAAGAACGAAGACTCGAAGCGGCCTTGGGCGAGTGCACGTCGGGCATCGACCACTGAACGGTCGAGCAATGTTGTCAACGCAGCCATGTCTTTGCCACGCCGATAGAACCCTGCCAGGGCCACGAGCGTTGCCGCGTCATGGGGCCAACGCCGACGCGCGCCATCCAGAACTTCTTCGGCTCGACGACGGTCATTGAGGACCTCGTCGAAGATCCGGGCAAGCTCCAAGTTGCGTGCTCTTTCGACGCTAGGCTCTGCAGCGCCTTCGAGCAATTGACGCAGCAATTCGACTGCGGCTTGCGGATTATCCTGGCGCAGCAGCAATTTCACCAGTGGATCCGCCGCCGGATCGTTGGGCGAGCGCTGTAGCACTTCACGATAGGCCTTCTCGGCTCGGATCGGTTGCTCGAGGTGGGTTTCGTAGAGTGTGGCGAGTCGGCGGTAGGCGTCTACTTGGCGGGCCGTGTCGACGCACAACCCAGCCAGGCGCAAGAGCTGCTGTTCCGCACCCTCGAAGTCGCCCCGTTGCTCATGTATTGAGGCTGCGAGCATCAGCGCGGGTTCGTGGCTTGGAATCAATGAAAGGGCTCGCTCGAGTCCGATCTGAGCCTCGTCGAGGCGCCCCAGTTCGGTGAGTGCCCCGGCGCGATCGTATTCGAGTTGCGCACGCTCAGCGGCCGTGTCGACGCGCATTAGCATGCGAGTTAGTAGCTTCTCAAGCTTGTTGAGTTCGCCGCCTGCAGCGTACAGCTTACGCAGACGGGCCGTTGCCTCAACATGCGATACATCGAGCTCCACCGCGCGTTCTAGCGCCAGCTGAGCTCGTTCTGATGACACGTTTGCCGTGTCGGGATCGCTCCAGAGAGTCGCCGCCTGGATCCAGGCCGCGACCTTGTGTGCCGGCATGCACGCCGTTTCAGCCAAATTTTCATAGGCAATTGCGGCACGATCGGATTCGCCGCGAGCCTCCAAGAATTCAGCTCGCATCGAGAGAGCAACTAGGTGTTCCGGATATGTCTCGACCGCCTGGTCGAGCAATTGCTCCACATCATCCCACTGTTCGAGGCGCGATGCGGCTTCCGCGGCTCGTAGGGTCAAAGTGGCTGTGTCGAGTGCGCGACTGCTGGTCTGCCGCAGTTGGTTCAGGCAATCGAGGGCCAGAGTGTCGTCCTTCTGAACTTGAGCGAGCGAAAGCAACCTGCGGCATGCCCAGACGCCACGCGCCTGGCCTGGTGAGACCAATGTTTGGCGTTGCGCATCGGCGTCGAGCTGCGGGCCGTTGCTGGAATTGTATGTGTTCGCGACTGCCGCCAACCAAGCAAACGCCTGGCTTTCTGGCAGATCGAGTTGCTGGGACAACTTCTCAGCGCTCGATTCAGTTTGGCCAAGCGTGTGGTGTGACGCCTGGAAACGCAGATCCTGTCGGAGTGCAGCGAGATGTCTCGGGGCGCGCTCTAGGACACGATGCACGCATTCGTAGCTACCAAGCCTTGGTACTCGCTTTGGATCGAGATAGGTAGCCTCAAGCACGAGGTCGACGAAATTCGCGTCGGAATCGGTTGATGATGCAAGCTCGAGCTGTTTGGTAAAACTAGTTGAATCGCCCCCGCGTGCGGAGATAAGCGTTAGGATCCAATGCCTTAGAATCGGGGAGTTCTGTCGCTCAGCTAGCGCAGAGAGGCGCTGGACGTCAATTGCATCGAGATCCGTAGGGAACTGGTTGGCGGTGGTTTCCGCGTCTAGCCAATCCAATAGTTGACCATCGAGCCCAGCCACCTCGACTCCCAGTGGCACGAGGTCTGATTGCAGGGAAGTGAGCAGGGTGTGGGCCAGGGGATCGCCGCGAAACAGAGCGATATCGTCGGGCAGTGTCTCGGCTCTGTCGCGTTCGCCGCCTTGACCGAGCGCCTCAAGAAGCATCAAAAAGCGACGGACATTAGGCGATTTTCCATGCGGCTCAAAGAGCGACCAAGTGCGTAATGAAGGCGCGTCCGACGAAATCGCCAAGCACAGCACGAGCGGAGCAAGCTCCGGATGCGACGTAAGGCAATCACTCATCGCTTCCAGCAGGTACTCGCCCGTAGCGCCATCTTCTATGCGCGTTTCGAGCTCGAGCAGTGCCCGGCGCGTCGAAGGTGAAAGGCGTTCGACCAGATCGGAGAGCGACGGAGCGGATGTGGATTCGTCGGTAAGCGTCTTCAGGCTGCGATACGCGGTCTCGAGACGAGGCTCGCTCGCGAGGGCGTCACGTAGCGATTGCTTCTGCAATTCGCGCGCCCCTTCGACTTGTGCCAATAATGCAGCAAGTGTCAACAATAGCGGGCGTTCGGCTTCATTGGCCTCGGTGGCTAATTGAGCCACGTTCGCGGCCATCGCCTCCGGGTGACCAGTATGCACGGTATTGAGGAATTGGAGTGTCTGAGGTAGATGATTCGCGGGCTCGATTGCGCCAAGCTTGTCGAGCAATCCCTGAACATGAATGGGCAGGCCTGGCCGATTCGGGTGAGGGAGCAAGTCGGAAGTGCTTGCTGTCGAGTCGCGTTTGCGTGGCGGCGTACCAATTTGGCCGATGGCGGCCCCGAGAGCTGTCCTGATTGTCCCAATATCCAATGGCTCGGAGCTGTCGCTCGACAGGTCGTTTGCCGAGCGCACCGCGCGCGCGAGAGCCAGTGTCGAATCGCGACGACCTACCTCGTCGACAAGCACACGGAGTGTGTCGGGATCGGCGCGGACAGCCAACGCCAACGCTAGGCGATCGGCCGGGGACAGGCTGAAGACCGCGCCCGTGGAGATAGCCTCCACGCTCGTGGGTACCGTGGCGTCCGTGTGCAGTCGTCGTTCGAGCAGGGCGAGTTCCGCTTCGGCGTCGCCCTGTTCCTGTAGGCCGTCGAGGAAGGTGTTGCCGTCACTACGAGACGCCGGCACATAGGTACTGAGGCAGGCATGCAACCACCCAGCCGCATCGGTGAGCCCGTCGATGGATCTTAGGTCGGCGATTGCGCCGAGCAGCTGCCCCAAGTCACAGCCTTCCCAAGCGGTTCGCGCGGCGAGAAACGCAGCTGCTGGGTGACTGCAAGTCGGAGCGCGTGCGGCCCCTCCGCGAAGTGCCAACAGGTCGCGTAATGCCTCGGACAGCTGAGGCGAATCAGGCAAGGTCGGGGCACGCAACTTTGAAGGAGAACTGCTGTCCTTTAGCTGGTCACTCAAGCGTTGGAGGCAGAAACGCGGGTCAGAGGGAAATGCTCGAAGAGATAACTCCAGGTGCTTGCGGCCCTCCGCTTCATCCAGCTGGAGCACTTTGGTTAGCTCAGCGTACAGTGCCATCAGGTGACGGCGCGATTCGTGAGAGATTTGGCTGCGGCATTCGGTCTTGACCGACTGCGCGTAGGCGTTTACGTCACTGACTCCGAACGCCAGTTGGCGCTCAAGCAGGGCCGTTGATGGTGTAGAGGTGGGCGATAGCGCGTGCAAATATTCGCGTGCCGTGTCGAGCTCACCCAGCATCGCCAGCAATTCGCTGTTGACGACGGCAAGTTCAGCCTGTTCGTGGGGGTGTCGCGGTGCTTGTGCTTCGCGCGTGAGTACAACCGCGATGCCATGGTAGGCATCGAGTAGGTCGCGTTCGCGAAGATGTTCGCAAGCTTGGCGCTCGAGTTCGAAACTAAGAGCCTGGGCACGTTCTGGAGGCAGCGCGACTAGTTCTTCAAGGAGCGCGGCGTCCTCGCTGGTCACCACGTCGGGCGCGTTTGGATCGATCGTGGTGTCCTTCGGCGTGACGGCCTTTGGCGCGCTTTTGGTCGTGGTCGTCAGGCGTTGCGGCGTCGAATTTATGCCGATGGGGCGCGGCGGGACGAGCTGGCGTTTGGCTATTGCCTGGAGTGACTGGACAGGCGCGAGTCCCTCGACGCCTCCTGCAGCAACCCGGGGTGCATCGGCGGGCACAACCACGCCAGCCGAAGCGAAAGGTTCCGAGTCTGCCTGCGAAGAAGGAGTCTCGGTAGCTCCAGGTAAGGGGGCGGCCCAGGACAATTCATCGTTCGGCGCTGCACTGTGAGGAAGTGAGCCACGCAGCTTCTGCTTAATTGAGGACTCGCCGGGCGCTTCAACGACCCGGGTGTTGGCGTCTCGTTCGGGTTTTGGGACCGCGTGAGTCGAAGGCTCTTCGGTAGCATACGCCACGGTTTCATTGACGACTTCGGGTCGATGCACGCTCTGCGCCGTCAACGCCTCTGGCTCCCATTGGGGCAGCCTCGGCGCGGCCAAGCCAGCTGTCACGCCAGGTGCTTCAGCGTCAGCCGGGCCGGGGCCCGCGGCGGTTCGCGTCGAGCCCGTAGCCTCGGGCTCGATTGGTCGAAGTGAGGCGAGCAAGTCGTCTGGTTCGAAGTCGAGATCACCCAGCTCGCGACCGATCTCAGCGACGGTCGCGCTGCGTCCTGCCTTGGGTTGACCAGACTCTGCCCGATGTGCCCTTTCGGCATTGGGATCTTTACCTTCAATGGGACGATCAGATTCTGACATCGTTCTATCGCACCGAGAGTCCTAGTCGGTCTTTGAGGGCGAGGTATTGGGAAGACAAGGCGAAGGCAAGCAACCGCGCGGTGCGATCGCGCAGATCACCTGCGCTTGCGGGGCGGCCGCGCTGGCCAGTTAGGTGTGACAACACGTGTGAAATGTCGCCGGCCGCTAGGGCGGCGACTCGGTCGTGACTGCTGGTCGCAGCCGCGAAGTAGCGGCGCATCGCAGCCTCGTCGGGCGCCAGAGCCGCCACCGCTTCGGTGCGTTCGGCGAGGAGTTTGCGTAGGCGGCGTGGCAGCGCTGAAGAAAAAGCGCGAATGAACTCATCCTGCATCGCGTATGGCGGTGTGGTCAGGGGATGCCCACCGACGTGACAACTGGCGACGACGAGCGCTACTAGTTCTGTCGTCGAACGATGGCGCAGAAGCGTTGTTCCGCGCCGCAGCGCAAACATTTCCCGGGCGATGGCTTGCCTAGCTCGCGCTGCCAAAGGCGCCGCGAAGCTGGTGGACACAACGAGGTTTGGGCGTTCCGCTGCGATGGCAATGGCGTCACCGGCAACCTGCTCGGTGAGATAAAGGTCAAACTCGGGGATCTTGAAGGCCCCTGACCAAGCGACAATCTCGTTGCGCAGGGGTAACCCGGCACGGGGATCGACGCGCTGCTTCTTGCCCACTCCGAGGGTTGTGAGCGACGGACCGAGAGCTTCCGCGTAAACCGCGGCAAAGTCTTGGAATAGGGCTGCCAGTGGGCCTTCATCGCCCGGAGCGCAGAACTCTCCGAGGGTTGCGTCTTCTATGGCCATCGCTGGCACGGTCGCAACGCGTTCATCGAACTCGGAGAGCTCGGCGTCCATGTCGGCAGTTCCGGCGCCGAGGCAAATGAGCGCGCCGAGGCAAGTTTGTCGCGTCCTCGGATTGTCAAGGCGACGTGCGATATTCGCCAGACGCTCCAAGTTGGCAGTGTCAAGCGGTTGTGCCATCAGTCGTTGACGCAGCAATACGTCTGCTTGGCCAAGCCAGCGGAGAGTGTCCGAGATGTCGAAACAATCGGTCAATACGAGGTCCAAAGTTTCGGGATCGCCCGGAACTTCTAACAAGAGTCGATCGACGGCGCGTACCGCTTTTGAGGGTTGGTTCAGATGATCACGACAGAGGACGAGCACCAATCTGGCCGCATCTCCGCGCGTATCGGAGGAAGGCCGCTCAACCATCAGTACTTCGAGCAATTCGATTGCAAGTGGATAGGCGTTGACACGTACGGCCAACGCTGTGAGCTTCTCGCGCAGGGCTTCGGTGGAATGGCCTGCGCGATGGAGGTCAAGCAGGATGTCCTTTGCGAACGCTGGCCGATTCAACTTCTTGTCGAAGAGATCGGCTGCAGCCATACCGCCCATGAGACGCTGCTTCGCCGGGGCGTCGGTCTGCCGCGCGAGCTGGGCCAAGAACCGCGCGGCATCGTCGAAGTGGCCAAGCGAAATGTTGATCTCACCCGCCAGAGCGAGTGCCCCAACGTGGTTGGGATCGATGGCGCTTACGGCGTCAAGTGCCTTTAGGGCAGCAGCGCGATCCCCCAAACTTCGGAGGCTGCGCGCGCGCTCCCAGTGGAGCATTAGTCGCTCGCTGTCCGATTTGGCGTGGGGCAGCCTAGTGGCGATAAGCGCAAGCAATTGTTCGGTCTGCTGCGCATCGCGTACCAGGCGAAACAGGCGCTGGAATGCGCTGTCGCGGCTGACATCGAGCGCGACGGCGCGTTCGAGTGCGCGGCGCCCGCGTACGGCGTCAGCCAGGTCGTCCAACAGCAGGTTGGCGGCGCGTTCCCATTGTTCTGCTGCTTCAGATGGGTCCGATAGCAAATCTCCGAGTGCCGCACAGGACTGCGCCGAAAGGACTCGGTCCTGGGTCAGGTCCGCAACAAGGCGCAGCCCGAGCCAGCCAGCGATGAACCGCGGATGAGTATCGACGAGCTCGACAAAGCTTCGCTGTGCGGAAGCGGTGTCACCCGACGCGATTTGATTGAACCCGAGACAGGCCCTGAGCGGCACGGTTGACGCAGTTCCGAGCAGTTCTCCGGCTTCTTCCAGGGCGGTAGCACGGCGACGGGGATCGCAACCGGGTAAGGAGATTTCCAAATTGGCCAGACGCGACGCCGCCGATAGCGAGGGCAGAAGCTGCAGCGCTGGCGTTGCCGTCAGAAATCGCAAAACGTGTGCCGACGCGCGCAACGCATCGGCGTCTTTTGGCGCCAAGTTAGTTGCGACTTGCTCGCGGGCGTCGGCCTCCTCGGTTGTCTCATTGGCATGTCGGCAGGCGAACAACCATTCGAGCTGCGCAGCTAAGGACGCATCGCTCTTGGCCCACAGTCGCGCGTCTTGCAGTCGCTGCTGCGCACTTCCTTCTGCACCAGGTGAGCCATCGGTCCTCTGCCAGCGTGCGAGGTAAGTCATGGCACTCCGGGCTGCGGCGACTTGGGCGGGAAGCTCACCGAGTGCCGGCGCGGCCGGTTGTGCCACGGTTTGGGCGAGCATCAGCGCGAGAGCGAGCGTCGTTGGGGGCTCACCTTCCGGCCCGTCAGGGAATGGCGAAGGGGCATCGAACTGGCCTTTGGCGAGAGCTAGCCCAAAGCCTTCAAGATGGCGACGAATGGGTGCGCCGACACCGCGTGAGGCTTCGAAGACACGGCGCGTCAGATCAGGATCGTGATCGCTCACTCGTCGTAGCGACCAGCGTGCGAGGGCGTCGGTTGGCTCGGGGTGTGTCAATCCGGCCAGATCGAGCAATGGTGCCAGGTCGTCCAGAACCCGGGAACGGACGCCGACCAAAACGCCTTCGAGCGCCAGGGCAGCACGAGTTTTCGCGTCTGCCGTGCATTCGGCGGTACGCCGGAGGAGCGCCGTTACTTTGCGAAAAGCTCCTTGGCTCACGGCAACGGCGACACGACTGGACAACAGCACCAGGTCGGTTGGATCCTGTCCTCCCAATTCGTCCAATCGACGCTCGGCCTCGGCTCGCTTGTCTGTGAGCAGGCATTCCACAGCCGCGGCGAGTTGAATCGCGCTTCTCAGTGGAAGCGAAGACACGTGGGATGCTAGGCGATCCCAGTTCACCGGTACATGTGCACGCGCTGGAGCATTCGGCGCGAGCGGATTGGACTCAGTGCTCGGTGGCGAATTGTTCAGCCGTTGACGCAAGAGGTTGCCCAATGTGGCCTCAACGAGACTTCCGAGAATTGGGAAATCGTCGCTGCTTGCGATAAAGGCAGTGGTATCGAGCGCACCGTTGTAGTCGCCGCGTGTCAGTCGTATGCGCAAGAGTTCGAGCGTCAGGTCGATACGATCGAGTGATGTGGTGGCGGCTTTCTGAGCAACGTTAGTCGAGTCTTCGTAGTAGCCGAGTTCACCCGACCAGTTGGCGAGCAGGCGAGCTGCATGGTGCGTCAATTCGGGCCTGATGCCATACGGAAGCGCTTGCGTCATGGCGGCTTTAGCGCCCGACGCATCGCGCGCAAATAGTGCCCATATGCCCGCGGCGGCGAGCAACCATTGTGACTTATCCGAATCGTTGTCGAAACACTCTGTGGTGGCTTCAATCGCCGACGCGATCGACAGCCCATCGTGCTTGTCGATGGCCAGGTAGACGTCGAACGCGTGCAGGCAAAGGGAGCGGGGATCCGCGCGCAAGCCTTGGGCCACGAACTTTCTGGCCCCCGCCGAGTCCGTGGATTGCCAGCGTACCATGGCGAGGCGAAGGCACATCCAAGCCGCAGCAGAACCAGTGGCTCTTGCCGCAAGCTCCTCACCCAGTTCAACGAAACGTTCCCATTCGTGCGTGCGCTCAGCTTGAATCCACACGAGGTAATTGACGAAGGCGTCTTGCGGCAGGTGAAGTCGAGCTTTCGTGAGGTAAGCGTCGGCTTCGAGGTGATCACCCGTCTGGGAGTTTACTTGACTGGCCAACACCTCGAGGCAACCGAGGGTCGTGTTATTACGGTGATGCGCATAGACGCCCAAAGCATCGCCAGCTTCGCGATCGACGATGGCACGTTCGACTAGGCGGATGCGCTGTTCGATGACTTTCAAGTACAGCGGGGTGCGGGACGTTCGAAGGGCAACGCTCTCCTTTCGCAACAAGGCAGTGTAGGTTGAACTCGAAGCCTCGGAAACTGCAGCGTCGAGCAATTCAAGGCATCGGTCGATGTTGCCTGCCTGCTCTCGCAGTTCGGCCCACTCGATTAGCAGAAGACCGCGATACGGTGGATGATGGGCTAGGTCGAGCTGTGCCTCGAGTGCTTCCTCGCGCACCGCGAAGTCTCTCAAGCGGTCCCCGAGCAAGTCGATGAGGAGCCAAGCTACGGCATTGTTCGGGGAATCGGTGACGACCTCGCGTGCAAGCAGCAGCGCCGCGTTCGAATCGTCGCCTCGCTCTGCCAAGAAGAAGGCGCGCTGCAGGCAAGCGCGTACGCGTTCGTCGGGGGTGTCGGCCGACGCTACCAGTTGCTGGTAGAGTGTTCCCAGCTCTTCAGTTCGCCGATGGCGTTCGCTGAGGGCTATCAATCGCTCCAAGGGTTCCCGGAAGTCCGGATCGCAAGAAATGGCCGCTCGATAGTTCTTCGCCGCCTCAACATCTTCACCCGAGCTTTCCAGGATGACACCCGTCTCGTGCAGCAGCATGGACGTGTACGCCGGCGATTCGGCTGCGTTTTGTTCAGCCGTTAACCAAGCCAGCGCTCGCGCGATCTGGGCCAATTTCTCGTCCTGGGTAGGATCCGCGGGAGAACCGTTCGTGGTCGACATGGCGCGCTAGGATGCAAGCCTTCGCAATGGCATCCCCCGCAATCTATACGAGTAGCAATCCCGCGGTCGATAAATTCAACGTGGCCGCCTACATTAGCGCACGTCTCAAGCGACGCGCCTAGGCCCCGGCTAGCGGGTGCGGCGCAGAATCCAGAAGCCGCGGGGCGTCTCGATCGGTTCTGGATAGATTTTGCCCTTTTCGAGCGTGAATAGCTGGTATTCGACTGAGCGCTCAAGGACACCGCGTGCGATTGTTCCAGCTTCTGCCAAAGACCCCGGGTCACCCTTTTTGAGTGCCTCAACGAAATCCAATTCTGCTTCTGGCACCAGCCGTCGAGCAAGCTCGAGTGCGTCGCTCTTCGTGCGAGGATGACGCGGCGCAAGTTGGACACCCTCGAAGGTGACTAGAATCGCACCAAAGCCGCAAGTCTTGGGGGCCGAGGCAGGCAGCTCCGGGACGGGTCTGCCGTCTGGCAGGATCGAATAGTCTCGCTGCCCGTTCGAGGAAATTGGTGCTGCCAAAACGACTGCAGTCGACTCACCCAAGGTAGTCACGGGCGGTGCAGGAGCCGCTTCGACTGACGCACTCGTCGACGGGATCGGGCTCGCTGCGCGGGCCAATTGTTTCCGATTCATGGCCGTCAAAGCGAAAACAACGCCCGCTATTGCGACCAAAGTGCTCAACGCTACGAGCCGGAGCTTCAGCATGGCCCTCCGCCTAGCACGAACTCGGGCAAAAGACTTCTGGTCGAGCTACCTCGGAGCGTGCTGTGCAGGTTCAGCCGACGAGTAGGGGCGGGTAGGGATGATGCGCCGCACCTAAAGGGTGGACCTTGTCGGTCAAAACCCTGGTAGAACTGTCGAAACGGTATGTTTACGGTCGAGTGCCCGGGATGCAAGGCATCCTATCAGGTCGACGAGAGGCGAGTCCCGGCAACGGGGCTTCGCATGCGGTGTCCCAAGTGCAGTACAGCCTTTGTCGTTGAGAAGCCGAACTCGCTCTCAACAGGCGACGCCGCTGCACCATCGGCTGATCTACCTGCGAACGTAGCGCCGCGGGTCGACGATCCCGTCGTTGCGGCCAAAGGGCCTCCGCCGGCGCCTGGCCGCCCACCGCCGCCGGCTAGGTCTCCGGTCGCAGGTGCACCGTTGGCTGGGAAGGCGCCAGCAGCTCCGTTGGCATCGAAGCTTCAAAGCCCCGGATTATTGGTAGCCGACCCGGGGCGCTTGGCGACGGCGACAGACGCCTCAAAACAGTCACGCGAGCAAACAGTGGAACAGCCCGATTTGCCGGCGCGGGTTGCAAAGCCCTTGGTTCCAGTAGGTCCGCGACCCATTCCGCCAGCGAGGCGCGCAACGCCAGGCACGACCGACGACTTGCTGCCCGAACCAGCCAAACGCCCCGATTCGCCGCGAGATGCCAACCGAGCGAGCACGCGAGAGACGACCCCGGGAATACGCAAGCCAGCCGCACTCGAGCCTCCAATCGCTTCGGTGGACATCGAGGTGGATTTACCGGGGCTTGCTTCCGGTGTCGCTGGTTCGGGCGTTCGCAAAGACGTGCCAGTCGACCAATTGGAGCCTGACCAACCTGTCACCTCTCGAGGCGGCAAGTTTTCGGATCTACCTGAAATTCAGCAAAATTATTTGCCGGCCGCGACTTTGGAAAGCGACTTACCTGCCGCGTTTGGTGCAAAACGAACCAGAGCTGCGACGCAACCGAGTGCATCGACGCCGACTGAAGTCGGGCCGCCGATTGGTGACCGGGATCTGCCCGGCGTAGTTGGTCTGGGGGGACGTGAACGGCTGCTCCCCAAAGTGAAGGAGCACGCGCAGAACAAGGTAACTTGGGGCAACAGTGGTAAGACATCGAAAGGCGCAGGAGCAGCGGTCGCGCTCCCGGCAACGACCAGTTCTCCGCCAGCATTAGACGATGATTTCGAATTCAATCTCCCCTCGCCAATGCAGGCCCAGAAGGGCTTTCCTGAATTCGAGTTAGGGGAAAATTCTGGCGATCGTCGCCGCGGCACCCAACCAGGCGGATTCGAGCTGCCGAACCTTTCCGTCGGATTGCCGGCAACGAGTCGCGGCAATGTTGGACTGCCGTCGGTACCCGGTCGCGATGAACGCCTTTCCAAGCCAACACTTGCTGGCACCGGTTCATCATCGCCTCCGGTGTGGCCTGCTGCGGGCGAACGCGCGCACATGGTCGAGTCAGGTATGGGCGAAGTCGATCTTGGGCTCGATTTCGATCTGGATTCGGGGCGCGATTTCAACTCGGGTCGCCCGGGGCTCGCGGGCAGCAGCTCGTCGCCGCCGAATCTGTTCGAGGCACCAGTCGGAACAGTGTCGCCGACATTGGGGCAACGTGCTTCCTCGCGGGCAGGTGTGGATTTCGGAGTTGCGGTTCCGGACATGGAACTTCCAATATCCGGTTCGGGATTTCCGCCGAAGCGCCCCGCGACATCGTCAATGCCCCCTGCAAGCGCACCAGCTGGTGGCACGGCCTATGGGGAAGTCAGTCTCGAGGCACCGGAGCAGGAGCTCCTGGTCGAGACCGAAGGTGACTCAGGCCGGCGCAGTCTATCCGGCGAAACGCTTGAATTTGGCGGGATCCCGCAGGCCTTGCCTGGAACGAATACGTCAGCAGAGCGCATTGCGGACCTTGCTGACGAGCCTGTTGTTCAGCGAACGGCAACTAGTCCGAGCAAAGTCAGCGTTCACGCTAGGTCAGCGAAGGCGCGGTCGGCACGTCCGCGCGTGTTTGGGCTGGCCGTGCTCGCGCTTGCCGTATTGGGGGGAGGCGCGCTGACGCTGCTCCCCGATGTTGGCCCCTTTGGTGCGTATTTTCTGGGTGATCAAATCCGTCGCAAAGACAACGATGCGCTCCTCCAACGCCACGTCAGTGAAGGTCAGAAGGTCTTTCTCGCAGACGACTTCTCCGCGGTCGCCAAGGTTTTAGGGGTCCTCGACGCCTCCGTGCGCGATCACGAGCGTCTTCGGGCGCTCAAGGCATACGCGGCGTTCTTTGCGTACGCCATCGAGTTGCGGCACGGAACACAACCTCAGAACCGCGCCCGAGCCAAAGTCATTCTCGACGAGTTGGGCGACAAATATGACCTCAAGTACTTGGGGTTGGCCGGGGCTGCCCGGGCTGCAGTCGAGGGCAATCTTGCGAAGGCTCGGCGCGCCATTTCGGCTGAAATCTCGAGGGATCCACGGAATGTGGACGCCCAGGTCATGTCGGCAGAGATCTGTATGCTCGAACGACGTTTCAACGATGCCCTGCAAGCTTGGCAATTGGCAGGCAAGCTGGAGCCGAGTGCGAGGTCGGCGTTTGGCCTGGCGCGTGTCTACTTTGCGTTGGGTCAGTACGATGAAGCTTCGTCGGATGCGGAACAAGCCATATCACGCAATCCCAATCATGTCGGGGCGAGGTTGCTTCTAGCACGAGTTGCGCTGGTTCGACAGGGCGACCTAGAGCTGGCTCAGAAACGCATCACTGACGCGTTGGCGCTGCCGGCACAACAAAGCGTTGCCGACTTCGTTCTCGGCAAGGTGTTGACCGGCGATTTGCAGCTGATCCGCTCACGTATCTCACTGGCGGAAGCCGCCTATCAGGAAGCTCTCGACAAGAATCCTCGTTCAGCTGCGGCGTTGCGCGGTCTCGGGGAGACGCTTTACCGTGCGGGGCGCTACTCGGAATCCCTAGCGCGATTCGAGGCTGGCCTGCAGGCAGATCCCGACGATGTGATGGTGGCGGTCGGTGTCGCCAAGGCGCAACTGGCGCTCGAGCGTGTGCGTGACGCGGGAGCGGTCCTCATGCGTCTGCGACAAGCCTATCCAAAGCACTATTCAGTCAATTACTGGTACGCAAAGGCGGAAGAGGCTGCCGGCAATCGCGAAGAAGCCGAAAAGGGATATGCGGCAGCGATTGAAGTCGGGGGGACGGATCCGATCGTGGTTGATGCCTATGTGTCGATGGCATTGCTCAAGAATCAGCAGGGCCGGCGTGAAGAGGCACAGAAGGTGCTGGCGACGGCGCAGGAAAAGCTCCCGCGCATGCCCAAGATTCATGAGGCGATTGGGCAATTGGCATTGGCAGAGGGGCGCTATTCCGGTGCGGTCGAGCAATTCAAGCTGGCGTTGAGCCTCGACCCCAACGACCTTGGAATCAAGTTTCGGCTCGGTGTGGCACTTCGCAAGAATCGAGACTTCGAAGCGGCAGCGAAGGTTTTCGACGAGGTGACGGCGATCGACCGCGACTACCCGGGGCTGGCACTCGAACGGGGTCAACTGTACGAAGCCTCTGGCCAAACCGAGGAGGCGTTACGAGCCTTCGAATCCGCCTTGGCAAAAGCTCCGACAGATCCAGACCTGATGCTGCGTGTGGGCTGTGGCAAAGTGGCCGCGGGCCGATCTCAGCAGGCCGAACAGCTTCTAAAGAAGGTTCTGGAACAGCGCCCAACGTCCGCTGAAACGCACCATTGCTTGGGGCGTGCGCAGCTGCTGGAAGGATCGAATTTGGCAATGGCGTTGCGCACTTTGGAGCGCGCGGTCGAACTTGATCCGCACCGGGCGGAGTACCACCTTTACGTGGGGTGGGCTGCCAACGAGGCAGGACGTGTGGCGCTCGCCGAGCAGGCGCTTAAAAAGGCGCTTGAACTCGACCAAGGCCTCGGTGACGCGTATTGGCAACGGGGGATCCTGCGGTACCGACAGGGTGCGGTGAAAGACGCCGTGACCGATTTAACTCGAGCCCTCGAGCTCCGCCCGGGTCGATACGAAGCACACGCGGCCCTTGCCGACGCCTATTTCGACCTTGGGTTTGAGCAAAAAGCGCTTGAACAATGGCGTCAGGCAACCGTAGCGCAACCGGACAATGCCACTTGGCGCTATCGTTACGGAAAATTGTTGCAGGCCGTACACCGAGATGCTGAAGCCAAAGTCGAACTCGAAACAGCGCTTGAGCTCGCTGCAAAGCTTGCGGTCGTGCCGCGTTGGGCCTGGGAGGCTCACCATTTGCTCGCGCGTGCGCTTGGGTCACACCCGAGTGCGGTCAAGCATTGGCAATCGTTCTTGGAACTCGCGCCTCGCGACAACGTCTATCGCGAGGAAGCCAAGCAGGCGTTGGTCAAGTTGGGCCAGGCCTGGGATCGTGATTGAACGTTCGGAAATGAGACAGGCCGAAACGCGGTTGCGCTTCGGCCCGTCTACTAGTTAGCTGACCTTACCCAGTGGCTAGCTATCCATGAAGCTCTTGAGCTGCTTCGAACGGCTTGGGTGGCGAAGTTTGCGCAGCGCTTTGGCTTCAATTTGCCGAATTCGCTCGCGCGTCACCTCGAAGTCCTGACCGACTTCTTCAAGGGTGTGGTCGCTCTTCTCGCCAATTCCGAACCGCATCCGCAGCACCTTCTCTTCGCGTGGCGTCAGCGTCTTCAGGACACGACGGGTCTGCTCAGAAAGGTTCATGTTAATCACAGCTTCAGCGGGGCTGATAATCGACTTGTCCTCGATGAAGTCGCCGAGATGGCTGTCTTCTTCCTCGCCAATGGGGGTTTCAAGACTGATCGGCTCCTTGGCGATCTTCAGGACCTTGCGAACCTTGTCGAGCGGCAGCTCCATCTTCTCGGCAATCTCTTCCGGGGTCGGCTCGCGACCGAATTCCTGAACGAGATAACGCGAGGTGCGAATCAGCTTGTTGATCGTCTCGATCATGTGGACCGGGATGCGAATCGTCCGCGCCTGATCGGCAATGGCACGAGTGATTGCTTGGCGGATCCACCATGTGGCGTAGGTGCTGAATTTGTAGCCGCGCTTGTACTCGAACTTGTCGACGGCCTTCATGAGACCGATATTGCCCTCTTGGATTAGGTCCAAAAACTGCAGCCCGCGATTCGTATACTTCTTGGCAATACTGACGACCAAACGTAGGTTTGCTTCGACGAGTTCGGCCTTAGCGTGCTCGGCACGCGTTTCGCCCTCAATAATGCGATTGTACGCAGCCAACAGCTGATCGACATCGACTTTTAGCTCGTCGTCGCGGCGTTTGGCCGTGACGGGTTCGCCATTGTCTACTTTGCTACTTGGCTCCTCGAATTCTCCTCCCAGGCGATCGGAGAGTTCGGTATCGAGCGGCATCTCCTCGCGAGCTTCCTTGAGCAGCTTACGAAGCTCGCTCTTGGAGCTTTCGATCGGCTTGTCGAGTGGCATTTGCCGACCTTGCGCTCGGTAAATGCGATCGATTAGCGCCTTGAGTTTGCCGACGATTCTGTCGATCGTCTTCTTGTTCAGACGCATTTCTTGGAGCGTCTTGACGAGTTCACCGCGATTTTCGGCCAACTCCTTGTCGATTTGTCGGCGGCGTGCGTCGGCTGCATGACGCCGCTCTTCGGCGAGCTCGGCGTGCTTGCGATCGTTGCGTCGAACGCGATCAATCAGGCGAATGATGCGTCGATCGGCCTCTTCTTCGTCGAACTCGTGCTCTTCGTCCTCAGCGTCGCGGATAATTTCTTTGACGCGGATCTTGTGGGTGCGAAGTTTCTCCCCAAGTTCGAGGATTTCGCGCACGGCGACTGGGCTATTGAGAATCGACTCGAGGACCTCGTTTTCACCCTTTTCGATGCGCTTAGCGATCTCGACTTCGCCCTCGCGAGTGAGCAACGCGACACTGCCCATCTTGCGCAGGTACATGCGCACCGGGTCATTGCTCTTATAGAGGTCGTCATCGCCCTTGGGAGCAATGCTTGGTGGCGGCACGCTGGGGCGCTCGGGGGCCTCCTGGGCTTCTGAGCGCCGGCCAACCAGGCCCATGTCCTCATCGCCGATACGGCGATTGCGGTTCTTTAGCTCATTGACATCATCAACGACCTCGATCCGTTCGTCGTCCAATGCGGTGAGCATGTCCTCCATTTGGTCGGGGCCGACCTCTTCACCGGGCAGTGCCTCGTGCACGTCGTCATAGGTGAGGAATCCCTTGGTCTTGCCCAGGCGAATCAGCTGCTCTTTGGCTTTGCCGTTGCCTCCATCGCCAGGCGGCGGACTCGATGAACCAAGATCGTCATCGTAATCGTCGTCGTCGGGCGGTGGCAGCGACGGTGAGGAATCGTACTCATCGGGCGGCTCAGATTGAGCCACGGTTCTCACCTTCGTGGGTTTGCCGTCAGAGGTCTTGGCGTCGACCTGTCTCTGGTCTTTGGCCTTGATCTCAGAATGCCTGTTGTCCGAGGGTTTCGTCTCGCCGCGTGGCGCTTTCCCCTTCGGTGGGCTCGCCTTCTTCGCCGAGGTCGTCGAGCCGCGCTTCATACCGCTATCAGCCTTCTTCGCTCCCACCGCTACCTCTCTCCCACGCCGTGTCTTTGTTGCGCTTGATTGAGCTGCTGTTGCAGCAGCGCGAGCTCTGCGTCGAAATCACCAGTGGCTGCTGCGCGCTGCAACGCGACGATTGCGTCGTTCTTGCTGCGAAGCTGTTCTTGTCGCATCAGCTTGGTGATGTTTTGCAAAAGCACCGTCTTTGCGTCCTCTAAGTTCTCATAAATCGGAGCGGCCAGTCGACTCGCCGCATACGCATGAATTGAGCCCGAAAGCTTGGCAAGAAATTGCTCAGTTGCAAGGACCGGATGACCGGACATCGTTCTTGCGGCAGCCACGGCTGCAGCGATATCACCTTCCAGGAAGCCTGCACTCTCCGAAAGCTCTGGACTGTCGAGAAGGGAGGGGTGATCGAGCAACGCCCCGAGAATTTCCATGCCAATTCGTTCTGTTTGGCTGGGTGGCCTGGGTGCGGTTAGGCGTTCAGCGCTGTTCTTGGCTGCAGGATTCTCGACTTGCGCGGAAAGTGCGCCGCGCACACGACGTACGAGCGCTGAAAAAGTCTGGCTGTCGGCGATGCCCAGGCGCGCAGCAATTTGGTCCGCATAGCGGGTCGCCAGTGCTCGTACCGATGGATCTGTTTCGGCAGCGAGCAAATCGGTGACCTCTTTGATGCGCGCGGATTGTGCGAGAGCGTCATCCGCCGCGAACCCCGAGTCTAGGACAGCGTCGATGAGGTACTCGAGCAAGCCGCGCGCGGCACGAACGATTTGTGCAATTGCGTCGGGCCCCGATCGCCGAACGAGCTCATCTGGATCGACCCCATCGGGTAGGCTTGCCACCTTGCAACCGAGCCCCGATTCGCGAACTGCTTCACGCGAGGCACGTACCGCGCGGCGTCCCGCTTTGTCACCGTCGAAGAGTAAGCAAACGTCAGGCGCCAGCCGCCGAATCAGATTGGCTTGGTCGGTCGTAAACGCGGTTCCGAGTGGTGCCACGACGTTGTTGATGCCGCGCGCATGCAACGAGACCACGTCGAAATTGCCTTCCACTACAATGGCCTGGCCGGCATCGCGGATCGCGTTGCGTGCCTGGTGCCAGCCAAACAAGGCTTCACGCTTGCGATAGACTGGTGATTCTGGGGAATTGAGGTATTTGGCAGGCGCTTCCTGCGTAGCACTGTCGGTTGGAACAGGCAGTCCCAGTTGTTGCAGTTGCTTCGCGTCAGGTGTCGGGAGAGTGCGACCACTGAAGGCGATCACTCGGCCCTGTGGATCCATGACGGCAAACATCAGACGGTGGCGGAATCGATCGTAATGCCCGGGCCGATTCTTTCGCGGCACGATGAGCCCAACCGATTCGGCTGCAGAATGGCTGAGGCCAATCGTTCGCAGGTGAGTCGTCAGCTCGTCCCAACCAAGTGGGGCGTAGCCAACTCGAAACGCTTGCAATGCATGGGCAACCGGATCGGTGGGCGCTCGGACGATAAGCTCGCGTTGGTTCAGCTCGGCTTCGGCCGAGGCTCGTAATGGATGCTCGCGCAGCATCCGTTCGAAGAATGCGGCGGCGGCATTGCTGACGTCGTAGAGCTCCTGCTGGCGCCGGCGCATTTCGTGTTGTTGGCGCCGCTCTTGGTCGCTTCCCACCTCGACGATATCCACGCCAAAGCGGTCGGCGAGGCCGCGCACAGCATCAATAAAGCTGACGCCTTCAGTCTCCTGAACGAAGCGAATGGCATCTCCCGAAACGCCACAACCGAAGCAATGATAAAATCCGCGCTCCGGGTTGACGTGAAAGCTCGGGGTCTTCTCCTTGTGGAAAGGACAGAGGCCGATCAAACTGCGGCCACGGCGTTGCAAGCGAACGCTGTCCTCCACAACGGCAACAATCGATGCCTGCTGCCGAACGCGCTCGATGGTTTCCTGTCCTATCAACGCGGTGACACTTAGCGGATTTTGACCGAGCGCCAAGGGAGACATGCCCGGAACTGCGGCAGCTTCAAGAATCGGCCACTTGGCGGATATCAGCCGCTGGCTCGGGGCGTCGTTTCGAACTGTAGGTTGCGGTGGTTCCTCGTCGAACCAACCCGAGAAGAGAGTGACTCCTCGGCTGCCCCAAAGTTCCGAAGTGCGGTCTCACCTGGCGCTTCTTGCGACCTAGTCATTGGCCGGATAGATTGCGCCTCAACCACTTCGCGTCATTCGCGCAATGAGGGACTGATGCACACTTCTGACACGCTGCTTTCGAGCCAAGTTTCCGCTGCCATTAGCCGGTCTGACCTTCGACGGGCGTGGGCCGCTTATTGCTACCGAGCGTTTGCCCTAAGTTCCCTCGAAGTATGCATGCTCGCCTCATTGGTTGCTGTCACGGCTTGTTCGGAATCTAGCGGCGGCAATGCAGCCGCCAAGGGTGGAGTCAAGGCCAATGGTGGCGCGGCAGGCGCGACGAGTACTAAATTTGGTGGCGCGGCAGGCGCGACGAGCACTGAATTTGGTGGTCAGGCGGGGGCCGGATCAGGCGGATGTCCGGTTGCGACGGCAGGGCAACCCGCTTCGGCAGTCTGCGCCATGCCCGCCAAATGGGTCGGGGCTATCGTCAAGCCGACACCACTCGTGTCATTGAACAAGCCAGTCTTCACTAATTCTGCCGAAGCCGTGAACAAGGGCCTACTCGTCGACGGCAAATACCACGGCAGCGGCAGTGTTGCGTTCAATCCCACCGCCACCACGACCACTTGGGCTTCGATCAACGTGGGGACGGGGTACACCAGGCTACAACTGCAGTGGCAGGATGTCGGCTTCCAAGACTATGGCCCGTCGCTCTATGGTTCCACGGACTATAAGAGCGCCACATCCCCAACTGGGTACCTGATTAAGACCTCAGCCAACTCGACTAACGGCGATGACGGCACCTGGACCACTGTTGCCACCGTGACCGACAATGAAGCGCGCGCGCGAAGCCACGTTTTCGAATTCACCGATATGGGTTGGGTCCGGTTTGAGGTTACCGCCGCTCCAACGGTTACAACCGGCGAGATGCGGGTTGTGCGCATCGATGAGATTGAGCTTCACGACTACTCCGCGATTGGCCCGACAGATCTTGCTGACGGCTGGATGATTATGGGCGACAGCATCACCAAGATGAGCTTCGATCGCAGTCGTGGCGCTAACGAATTTGACGAGCTCATTGCAGCTGCGCACTCCGCGTACACGCCCGCCGTGGTCGAGGCCGGCAATGGGGGCGAGAAAATCACCGATGCTCTGCGGCACATCAACACCGAGCAGTGGCTTGCCTACAGCGAGGGTTTGACCTTCGTCACGCTTGCCTACGGCACGAACGATTCTTGGGGTGGAACCACGCCGACGGCTGCCGGTTTCAAAGACACGCTGAGCTTGGTGGTCGAGGCATTGGTTGCAGCCGGGCGCGTTCCTGTTTTGGCGCGGATCCCGTTCGATACCGTTAGTACGAGCGTGCCCCAATTCAATGCCGTGATTGACGAGTTGCAGCAGAAGTACGAGCTCCCATGCGGACCGGATCTCTATGGCCTGATTGCGGCGCACCCCGAGTACATCGGTGCGACAGCGACGGTCCAGCCGAACTGCAGCGTGCGTTGGGCTGGCAGCGATGGCGTTCATCCCCAGTCGCCGGCTGCCAAGAACGCCATTCAGAAGGCGTACGCGGACGCACTTCTGCCACTTTATCCAGGACCGTGAAATGCCGACGCCGCATTCGAAACCAGCCGTTATTGCGTCTAACCGACCCCAAGATCGGCCAAATGGCTGAGCGCGGCAACGTCTCGGAAGGCCTTCGACAATCTTGGCGCATCGATGCCGTTGGCAGCGGAACGGCCCCGTGGTAGAGGGGGCTGCCTGGTTCTTTTGGTATCCGCACGGTTTGTCGTCACTGGGTCGACGGATCGGAACGGTGACCAGGTAGTCCCGCTCTCGAGGCATCATGACGCAGACGACCAGTCCTTTCGGTAACAGCCAATCGCGCCCACCAGTCTCCATCACCACCGGCAAGATCACTCAGGTGATTGGTCCCGTCGTGGACGTCGAATTTCCGCCTGGACGGCTGCCGAGGATCTTGAACGCCCTGCTCGTCACCAATCCCGGGATCTCCGACGAGAAGGACAACCTCGTGCTCGAGGTCGCGCAGCATCTCGGCGATTCTGTCGTGCGCGCAGTTGCCATGGATACGACCGATGGCTTGGTTCGCGGTTACCCTGTTCGCGACACCGGCGCGCCGATCAACATGCCAGTTGGGCCTGAAACGCTTGGGCGAATCGTCAACGTCGTCGGCAAGCCAGTCGACGAGCGTGGCCCCATCAATGCCAAACGCACCAATCCGATCCATCGCGCGGCTCCTGCATTTATTGAGCAGAGTACGAACGTTGAGGTGTTCGAGACCGGAATCAAGGTGATTGATTTACTTGCCCCTTACCGCAAGGGCGGCAAAATTGGTTTGTTTGGTGGTGCCGGCGTGGGCAAGACCGTGCTCATCATGGAGCTCATTAACAACGTCGCCAAGGCCCACGGTGGCGTGAGTTGCTTCGCGGGCGTTGGCGAGCGCACGCGCGAAGGCAACGACCTTTACCTCGAAATGAGCGAGTCCAAGCTGCAGACTGGCGAATCGGTCATCTCGAAGACCGCCCTCGTCTATGGCCAGATGAACGAGCCACCAGGGGCACGCGCCCGAGTGGCGCTGAGTGCACTGACCGTGGCCGAATACTTCCGTGATGAAGAAGGTCAGGACGTATTGCTCTTCATCGACAATATCTTCCGCTTCACCCAGGCCGGCAGTGAGGTGTCGGCACTACTCGGGCGCATGCCAAGCGCCGTCGGCTACCAGCCCACCCTGGCGACGGAAATGGGCACTCTGCAAGAGCGCATCACCTCGACCACCAAGGGCAGTATCACCAGCGTGCAGGCCATCTACGTGCCAGCAGACGATTTGACTGATCCCGCGCCCGCGACGACATTTGCCCATCTTGATGCGACCACTGTGCTCTCGCGCTCGATCGCCGAGCTCGGAATTTATCCGGCCGTCGATCCGCTTGACTCGACGAGCACCATGCTTGCAGCCGATGTCGTCGGTGACGAGCACTACCGTGTGGCCCGTGACGTGCAGCTCACGCTGCAGAAGTACAAGGACCTGCAGGACATCATCGCGATTCTCGGTATGGATGAGCTTAGCGAAGACGATAAGCTGGTGGTGTCGCGCGCTCGCAAGATCCAGCGCTTCCTGTCGCAACCATTCTTCGTGGCAGAGCAGTTCACTGGCTACCAGGGCAAATATGTGACCCTGAAAGAGACAGTTGCCGGGTTCAAGGAGATCCTGTCGGGTGCACTTGACGATTTGCCAGAACAAGCCTTCCTCATGGTGGGCAATGTCGAGGAAGCCAAGGCCAAGGCTCAGCAGATCCGAGCTCAGGGCTAAGGTGAAATCCGATGGCTGATGTCAATCAAATCTCGCTCGAAGTCGTAACCCCGGAAGGGGTCGCGCTCAGAGAAACGGTCGAAGAATTGACGGCGCCAAGTGTCGATGGCGATTTCGGCGTGCTGCCAGGGCACCGCCCGTTGTTGGCAGCGCTATGCACAGGGATCGCCACGTATCGCAAAGGCAACGAGGAGATCCGTCTGGCTGTCGGTCCCGGATTTGCCGAGGTGTCTGACGATCGAGTGACGCTCCTTACCGATCGATACTGTCGGCGTGAAGACATCGATCCGGTGCTCGTTCGGCAGGAACTTAAGGACGCAGACGACGAGCTTTCCGCTTTCGATGGTGAGCTTGGCGGCACTGAGCACGGCCTGTTGATCCGTCGGTCACGTTGGGCAGCTTCGCGGCTTGAGCTCTACGGCGATCCGCCACCACCCACGGTGCTAACCTTCGCTGAGTTCCAGATGGTGACACACCCGGACTACGCGACCATCGAGGACGTACCGGCTGAAGAGCGCTGAGCACGTCTGCGTACAGCGGTGGTGTAGCAACACAGACTAGGCCGAGAAGGGCAGGGCGGACGTTGCCCGTCAGTCGTCTCGGTCGAGCCGGTGCTCGACCAGCAAAAACGGCCGGTCCATCACGATCTCGCCGTCGACTAGGACGCGGATGTTGTACGTGCCTGGCACGTCGGTTGGGCGGAGAACGAGCGACTGTTCGAAGCGATCGGCTCCAATCGGCAAGGTGGCGCGTTCGATCCGAGCGGCGCGCGGTGCGTTACTGGGTCCGCGAGGGCCAGCCCGCGTTGTTGGGTAGTCGAGGGTCCATTCGAGCTGCGTTGGTCGCTTGACGGGCTCCCGAAACATCAGCTGGAACCCTTGGGCTTGTCGGGATGAGTCAAGCTCAAAAGGCAGCTCGAGTCGCTGTTGGATTTGTCCGCCGAAGAAAAGGCCGAACTTCGCTTCAACCCGGTTGGACTCCGGCGTCGACGCCTCGGGTTTGCAGCTCCAGCCGCAGAAGAGCAACAACCACAACACAACACGCATGTCGCGGCTTGGGCTCATTTTAGCTCGCGCTCGGAATGAAATTCAACCGATCGGGTCATTTGTGCATACTGTTCAACCGACAGCACCTCGCCTCGCAGATCGAGATCGATATTTGCGGCGGCGGCAGCCAAAGCGAGGCCTTCAGCATCTAGGTCTGTAACGCCTGACCAGGCGTTACGAAGCTTCTTTCGGCGCTGGGCAAATGCGCCTTTGACCAATGCGCGAAATAGTGGGGTTTCTGCTGCTACCGGTTGTGCGAGTGGGGTGAGCACTACCACCGCCGAGTCGACATTGGGCTGCGGGTAGAATGCGCCTCGGCGCACGATGAACTGACGGGTAGCTGTAAATCTCGCCTGAACGAAGATGGTCAGCGCGCCGTACGCGTCCACACCAGGTTTGGCTGTCAAACGGTCGGCAACTTCGAGTTGAACCAGAAACGTGCAGCGCGTCACGAATTCAGAGAGGTCGATTGCGCGCCTAAGTAACGGTCCTGTCAGTTGGTAAGGAAGGTTGCCAGCGAGGGTAGCAGGTGCTGCATTGCTCTGGAAGATGCCCGTGTAGTCGAACGTTTTTGCGTCGTCCTCGGCAACGCAGAGCTTGCCGTCGGCAATTGCCATCGCGAACGATGACTGCAACTGCGGAACGAGATCGCGGTCGCGTTCGATGGCTACGACAAGCTCGCTACGCTTGAGCAAAGCGGCGGTAAGGGCACCTAGGCCTGCACCGATCTCTATCACGGTTTTGGTGCCATCCGGGGCCGACTGTTCGGCAATTCGACTGCAGATCGTTGCATCACTGAGGAAATTTTGGCCGAAGTGGCGTTTGGGGGCCAGGCCAGCTTGAAGCAATTGAGCCTTGGGGTGAGTCCAGTTGGTCATGGCGCCATCACATCAATCGCACGAGTCATTGGCTGTGCCATGACGTTTTTGAACCCGAGCCGTCGAAGCGCTAGTTGGCCATTGGAAGCCTCGACGAGTTCACGCCAGCGCAGCGTGTGGTGCACGAGATTTTGGTGGACAGAAGCGGACTCTGATTGGCCGTAGTGCACGTTCATCGGGATCCAATCGAGTTCGATGCGCGATTTCTTCAACCTGCGTTGGACCTTGACCAGCCCCTCGAGTAGTCGGGGGCGCGGCCACGGAGAACAAATGCGGATCCGATCCGGACGTTGAGTCATTAGCCACATCAGCGTTTCCAAGATTTCTCGATCGGTGAGATCCCTGTCTGTGGTCGTGCGCGGGTGGCAAGGCAAGCCAAATGTTGACAAATAGCGACGAAACAGCCGTTCTCGAGGGGTGGCGCTCGCCGGCTCTGGTTGGGCAATGAGTTGTGCTCGCTCGACCGTACGCCGAGCAAGTTTGGCGATCGCATCAAGATTCTTCGGTGACATCCGGTGAGTGCCAACTGGGTCCATCGGACGTAGGTGTTCGAGCACGATTGCGGCAACGTCTTGCTCGTCGAGGCCCGAACGATCCGCTTCGAGCGTCGAGGTTGAATGCGTGAGCGCTTCGAACAGGCGTCGCTCATGATGCGAGCCCTGACCGGGGGCAATGCGCGCCAACGTTCGGGCAGCGACGATACATAAACCAACGCGATCACCGTGCCGCAGTGATTGGCGGATCATTGAGGCAACGCAATCGATTGCGATGTCGAGCGCCGACTCTGCGGGGCGCCCAGACCAGAGTTCGACGGACGCGTCGAGTACGTACCAAAGCCGGTGTCGATGTTCCCTTTCGTCGTCACGAACCAGCAGGCGCCCGCGCCGAGCTGAGGCTTTCCACGCAATCTTTCGCAGCGGATCGCCTGGCTGAAGTTCCCGTAGTTCTCTCAATTCGAGCGAGTCGCCCGAAACTGAACTTGTTCGGTTCGCCGGAGCCGAGAAACGCCCGAGGCCTCCACGGCGGATGAAGTCAGGACGCTCGGTGACGCAGGGGCGTACCTCAAAAACGAAAGGATTGGCAAAGGTAAGTTGTGCCTCGAAAGCTGAGACGTCTCCGCGGACGATTACCGACAGCCCCTGAATCCCGCGATTACCAACACGCAACGGACGCACTGTCGCGCGGACGGGCAATGCGGAATGTGGCGGTAGCAGCCCGGACGAGGGTTCCACAATGACCTCGAGTTCCGGCGGGCATAGGGCCGAGATGTGGTCGAGCACCAGCAATTCATTGGAACGATTTCGGAGCTCGGCCGCTAGACATAATTCGCTATTGCGCGTCGCCAAGAGGTTGCGCAACGGGTGTTTCCACAGCATTTCGAAGCCCGCGCTGCGGGCATTCGCCAATGAATATTGTGTTAGAAGTCGAGCACCAGTGAGCCCAAGGATGAGCGCGGCACTCCAGGCGAATGCTGCCGGGTTCAGTGCCACGAGGGATGACACGAGTTGCAGCAAGGCGATACCAGTAAGTACTCTTGCGGGGAAGGTGGGATGGACCTGCACGAAACCTCAGGGGCCAAATGCCGAACACACGGCAGTTGCTTTCAGTTTGCAGAGTTGGCGCGATCGAGCGACGAGCGCAGTTACGCTTTCGGGACTCTTTGGTAAGCCGAACCCAAGGACATGCATTCGCGCAATCGTGAGACAGGCATCCGGACTGCGCTGATGACACCTGAGGACCAAGATCGAGTACGCGCGCTCCTTGTAGTATCTAGCACTTCGCTCTTCTACTGGACCATGGGCGCCACCGTCTAGCAGCGAGGCAAGTCGCAAGCACTCGAGTGGATCGCCCACGGTACACTGCTGCTCGGACTTCGAGCGTTCCTCTGTCGGCTGCCAAGCCACAATTTCTATGGCACGCTGGGCCACTTCGTTGGGACCGAACGGCGACGCCGCTTTTGCGCTGGACGCAACGGCGGAAGGTGCAGGCGAAGGATCAGTGTTACCGTCGAGCGCAACGCCCCCGAGGGCGGTAGGAATTTCATCCAGCGGAACAGAGATTGCTTGGTTTGAGAAACTTGGGGCGGCACGTGTCGGCACTGGTCCAAGCGATTCTGGCAACATTGTTCGGTGATCGCCGCCGGGCGCGTGAGTGGCGGGTTCATTCATGATAGTGCGCGGCGATACTTCCTTCGAGAGTCGCAGTGCCGCAAAGGCGCCGACTGTGGCGCCGAGAAGCGTTGCAGAAATCAGCAGACGAGTCTCAGTGCGCATGCGAAGGACGGGCTGATAATGGCACAGTTAGCGCAATTGCCGCGAATTCAAGCGCACACGTGCGCAAGCGTTGCCGTTGTACACGAGGTGTTGCCGAATTCCCTTGTCACTGGATCACGAGGCCAGTGGCGCTAGGTGACTGGACGGTCAGGCTGTGATATTGATGTCGATATGCTTGATCGTACTGAGTTCGGACAGTCGGTCGATGTGCTCGGCGAGATCCTGGATTCGGTTCGCGTGGAGTCCGCAGACGCCCAAGCGCTTGACTTACAGCAGTCGCGAAAATGCGTGAATGTCGAATTTGGTAGGGTCGTCATCTTGCTCGTCCGTTTGGGCCGTATTCGCTGTGAGCTCGGCGGGGAGCCACTCGAACTCGTCGAAGGAGATGTCCTAGCCGTATTGCGAGGGACAGAGTCGATGACCCTCGAACCTTACGCGGTTCCACCTGTTTCCGGGGTCGATGCCCCAGCGCGGGTTTCGGCGGTTGGTTCTGGTGACGTTGCAGTTTACGAGCGTGTCGCCTTGTTGCGGTGCACCTGCCGTTTTGCGGATCCAGACAAAAACCCGTTACTCGGCGCACTGCCGCGCGTCGTACATGTTTCCCAACGCCAGTGGCTAGATTCCCAATGGTTGCGACCAACTGTCGATTGGCTTGAGCGCGAGGTTGCCGCCAAGAGTCCAGTTGCGTCGGTAGTAGTCAGCCGTCTCGTTGAGTTGCTTTGGATGCAACTCGTTAGGACTCACGTCGCTACGACCCCAATCGCTTCGCATGGCTGGTTGCGCGCGCTCTCCGACGCCCAAATCGGCGGGGCACTTTGTCTCATACATGAGCAGCCAGCGACAACATTTACCGTGGCAGGCTTAGCTCAGGCGGTTGGCATGTCGAGATCCGCCTTTGCATCGCTGTTCACGCGGCTTGTCGGTGAACCACCACTGCACTACATCTCGCGCTGGCGCATGTTGAAGGCGGCACAGCTACTTAAAGAGGACAAGCAAACCTTGGCCGAGGTGGCGAACGCGGTTGGCTACGATTCAGAAGCTGCATTCAGCAAGGCGTTCAAGCGGTGGTCGGGAAAGGCTCCGGGTTCCTATCGGCGCGACCGCCGAAGTGAGCCACACTCCGCGGCTCACTTGTTGGCTGGGTAGAAGGCGATTGAGCCTATTTCGCGGTGGGCTGTGCTGCTTTTTGGTCAACGGCGTCCAATAGGCCCTTGAGCGCCTTCTGGTAATCGTCGCGCACCTTTTGGACACGTTGGTTCATATTGTCCAGAACAAACTTGGCCTGCTGTACCTGACTGTCGATGCTGCTTGCCGCTGTGCGGGCCGCCGCAGCGCGGGTTTTAGCGGCCTTTCGATCGCCTTCGGGAACCGTCGAATCCTGCGCCATCGCATCAGCTTCCTTGGCAGTATCGTCGAGTGTCGTCTTGACCCGGCTCGACTCTTCCAATAAGCCCTGCATCTGCTGGCGGCTTCGCTCGACGCCGACGTTGACCGTGTACGATAGCTCGCTCAACTTGTCCGCCTGATCTCGAAGCTTTTCCGCCGCCGGCTTACCGATCGATTCGGCATGCGCATCAATGTAGGAATGAGCCTCGTTATTGGCACGCAGCCGCTCGCGCAGCTGCTTGTCGACGGCCTTGTTGAGCGTAAATGTTGCCGAACCAGCGACCTCGTTGGGCTCTTTGCAGTTATTCTGTTTGGCGGAATAAGCGACAGAACCCGCTAGCGCTTGGTTCAACCGGTCCTTCTCTTCGGTGAAGAAGCCATTGATGGTGTCAGTTTGTTCGTAACGTTCTGCGTAGGTTTGGCTCTTACCGGCAGCGTCGGCGAGCTTGTACGTTGTTGTAACTGCCGTCCAGTTCTTGGTGTCGACGTTGTTGATGAACGCGCCCAGATCTCCAGACAACCGCGCCGCTCGGTTTTCCTGCTCGGAAAAGCGACCGCGAGCAGACGCTAGCGAATCCGGATAGCGCGCGGCGTAGGTGGGCTGATCCGCAGCAGAAGTGACGATCGGCTTTTGTGACGCACCATTGCACGCCAGGACAGATGTCAGAGTCAGAGCGAGTAGAAGGCCACGCTTGATGTTCATGGTGGCCCAATCTGAGCCCGAAGCCGTTGCAGCGTCAAACGGCAAGCTTCAGATGAGTAACATCCGACGATGATTGCGGCGCGAGATTGAGTATTTCGAGGGGATCTGCCTGGATATTTCCACTCTGCGTGACAGCTTCGCCATGCATATCGCCGCCCTGAGCTTGCGCTGCTAGGTTGGCCGAACGGCCTTGCGGTAAGGGACGCGAGTTACTGCCTCATCCACAAGTTGTGCGCGAGCGTGACTTTCCGCTTCAAGCTCGGGCACGACGATCAAACGATGAGCGAGTACCGGCTCAGCCAGTGCACGCAAATCGTCCGGCACCACAAACGGCCGCCCCTCAAGCACTGCCCGTGCCTTTGCAGCACGTAGCAGGGCGAGTGTCGCCCGCGGTGACGCCCCGAGTAGGATCTTGGCATGATTGCGAGTGTAGGCAGTCAGTCGTGCCGTGTATTCGTAGAGATCATCTTCAACGAACACGCGGGCGGCAATCGACTGCAGGTGCAGAACGTCCGCGGCAGCGACCACTGGGTTGGGCACAGGGGTCACGACGCCGTGGGATTTCAGCATCGAAACCTCGTCACGCAGCTGCGGGTATTTGATAAGGACGCGAATGGCAAACCTGTCGATTTGGGCTTCCGGAAGTGGGTACGTTCCTTCAAGATCAATTGGATTTTGAGTCGCAAGAACGAAGAATGGATCGGGCAACTCGAAGCGATCGCCTTCGACCGTCACTTGATGCTCTTGCATCGCCTCGAGCAACGCGGACTGAGTTTTGGCTGGAGCGCGATTGATTTCGTCTGCGAGCACCACGTTGGCAAACACCGGACCCGAGCGAAAAGAAAACGCACCGTCGCGTGGATTGAGCACGTAGCTTCCGGTGATGTCCGCGGGAAGCAGATCCGGGGTGAATTGAATGCGCCGGACAGTTACTCCGAGAGTATGAGCAAATGCCTTGACTAGCGTCGTCTTCGCAACCCCCGGCACTCCTTCGAGCAGGACATGTCCGCGGGCCATGACGGCGATAAGCAACAAGTCTATGGCCGCTGAATCCCCGAGGAACACGCGGGTAACTTCACGGCGTATGGACTCCAATCGCTCACGGGCGGGCTCGAGATCACTAACTTGGAGGGCTGGGTTCACGGTGGTGACGCTCAAGTTGGCTGATGTGGTCGAGAATGTCGAGACTCTGTCGAAGCAGACGGGTAAGCATTGCCTGCTTTACTCGAATTGGTCTTCGAGCGACGACCGCGCGTTCTGCTGAATCCACTTCGGCGAGCAAGTTGCGCAGTGACCCAAGGAGTTCCGCTGGCAACAGGTTGCGCGCTTCTACGGCGACCACAAGCGCTTGGCTCGAAACTGTCGCGTCTACGCCTGCAATTTGCGTCAGCCGCAGCCGAAAGGCTTCGCGCAGCTCGACGAGCAGCAGGGTTGCGTGGGTCGTGGGCGAAAGCAGCACTGCTGCACGACCAGGCCAGCCGGCCTGGCTAGTGAGCGGTATGGGACGCAGTGAGCGCGGTAAGGCGTGAGGCGCGCCGCGCCACATGGAGCTGATGATCCAGCGCACAATGGCAAAGCCAGCCACGGCTGCCAATGTGATCAGCATTGGAGGAGGCATCCCCTGCTTCAGCTCATGGATCAGCTGTTCGATGCCGTCGAGAGCGTCGCTGAGTGGCCCATGTGTCGTCGAGTACCGCCCAGTTTGGTCGAACCGATTGGCAACGATGAAGAGTCGCCCTTTACCAGTTCGGCCATCATCCTCAGCTAGGTATCGCACAACCGCGCGAGCAAACGCGAGATTGCCCGGATAGCGAATCATCAAGTTGATGAATGCAGACGGATCGCTCATCACAAGCAATCGCCCCGCCTGCGTCGTGCCAACCACTCCAGTTACTGCAACGGGGATCGCTCCGCCGGATCTGGTGCGCACCTCGAGGACTGGCGTAAGTCCTGGGTTGGTCAGCCCCGTTGGATGGTTTAAGACGACGCGGTCGACGTCGCGCACGAGTGGATGTCGCTGGGGCGTTCCGTCGGCGGCAATCGTCTCGACTGGCGTACCGACCGCCAGGTGAACATTGCCTCGAAGCACCTCCGCTGGATCCGTGGGTGCCTGCACCCGGTTGATCCCAAAACGTTCTGAGAAAGCAGTCGACTTCCCGAAGTCATCCAAGACGGCTGCTCGGCCGCCTTGCTGAACGAATGCCCCGAGTGACTGATCGTCGAGGACGACCTCGGGATGCAAGAAGAGTACTGAGTCGTCTGGCGTCAGGGTGCCAAAGTCGAGTTCGGCCACCAATTTTACGCGCAATGTGCCGGCAATGGCGCGTGCAACCACCAGGAACTCGCTTGCGCCCTCCCAACTGGAGTCGTTGCATTCGAACGCAGCAGCACTTGGTCGCGGGACGGCGAAGACCAATCCGGCCAGAAGTAGGGCGAACAACCGGCGGTGCAAAGTAGATTTGCTGAAACATTGCGCCCCGCGTACGTGTAAACACGTTATCGCCAAGCCAAGACGGTCCATCCAGACCCACCTCCACCGCTCCTTCAAGGCGAGCTGGCTCAGGTCGGACAATTTCAACTCGGGCTTACGAATCGACGAGAAATGCCGTTCAACGCAACAGATGCCGGTCGATTCCTGACACGGACCGTCGTCCCGCTCGGTTGTGGGCCACAGCAATTGCAGATGACGTTGAGACATTTCAATTGCCTTGGTCTAGCGGCCTGTTCGTCCTTGACCGACGGCACAGCGAAGCTACATTAGAAATAAGCTACCTGCGCCGTGAAAGCGAGAGCTCACTTGTTGCCGCCTTTCATAATAGAGCAAATTCGCAGACGAGAAGACGCGGATCGACTTCGGCGAGAACGGCAACCCCGGCTTGAGTTGCCGCTCGATGCGTACCAGCCCGCTCCGCCTGATGCGGATCCAATGCCCAGCGAACGTCCGAGCCGTGGTGTCGTGATTCTTGACTTGCTTGGTACCGACTGAGTCCTCGAAACGCGATTTCCCACTGCAGTCACTCCAGCGTCGGCTCGGTTGCGAGCTCCTTATGTTAACGTGTGTGGCTTCGGTCGACGCTTCAGCGATTCGACGAATGAGCTCATGTTGAACTGAGTCGGTGCTACGGCCTGTAACTCGGTTGTCTGGCCGCGCGAGAAATGCTGCTGAAATTGAGGAATTGTGATTCCCGCCCACTCCAGCAGGCGATAGCGCATTGGCACGGGACCCGGAGCCAGCTCTGTACTAGGCTGCGCCCGCCGATGAGACTTTCAATAGCCACGTTAGGGCTCGCGCTAACAGCCTGTTACTCGACTGGTGAAGGGATAACGCCACCTCTCGATCGTGTTTACTTCCCGGTCGGGCTAACCACGAATTGTGACCAACGCGCTGGTGCACCGACGAAATGTCAGGCGACTCGACTCTACGTTGCTAGTAGCGACTTCGATCTGCAGTACAACGCGGGCAGCATTCAGGCGATCGATCTGGAGCGGGTGCACACGCTCCTCGATGCCGTGTATCCAAACGGGACGACGACCGCGAATTGCAAAGCCGCGGATCTCGGGACGCAAACCGATGCGGAACAGCTGTTGGCGCCAGGCCCTTGTCGTGGCGTGGATCTGACCAAAGCGGACTTATTGGTCGCCAAGGTCGGGATTGGCGCTTTTGCGAGTGACCTGATATTGACCACGGATCTGAGCGGTACGCACAAGCGACTGCTCTTGCCGGTGCGTGGCGAAGCCAGTCTGCATTGGATCGATCTGGACAACGCTGACAACGAGCTGGATTGCGGGCAAACGGACGGGTCCCCAGTTTGTGACCGTGCCCATCGAGTAGGCACCGATCCCGCGGAAAACACGCGCAACGTCCGTATGCCTTCTGAGCCATACGGAATCGCGGTCAGTGCCGAGGGCGACGCAATTGCGGTGACGCACCAGACCCTCGGACAATTGTCGCTCTTCTATCAAGAATTCAACGGTGACGGCACTTGGCCGGACGGGGACAATCGTGGACCAAGGCTCGAATCGATCACGACGTTGTCGTCGACTCGCGCAGTGGCGATTGCTGCGGCGCCCGAGTCCCAGTACGTCAGGGAAAAGCGCCAGGCCTGGATTGAAAGCGGTCAAACCAGCGCCGATCCGTACCCTCCGGGCTTTCTCGTGACCTACGCGGATTCGTCGCAGATTGACCTCATGCGATTCTATGCGGATACGCCTAGCAGCCCAGCGCGGCCGTTCCTGCAAGGTGCAGCGGCGGTGCCATTGAGGGCCAATTCCGGTGGCGTCATCTCGCGTGGGATTACCTTAGACGACTCGGCGCGGCGCGCCTGTGACGAGCGCGACTGCGCGGCAGACTCCGGCTCGGATGGGTGCAAGGCCTGTGCGAATGAGTCAGTTGGCGTTTACGTCTCAAGCCGGAGCCCGGCAAGTCTGCTCGTGGGAGCAACTTTGCCTGGAACCTTGGACACTTACTCGCGGGACGTACCGCAATTCGTAGATGCGATGCCGGTGCCGCTCGGTGCGTCGCGCGTCTACGTCGGGAAGGTGCTCAACGACGGCAACCTCGAAACCCGGATCTTCGTGGTCTGCTTTGACCAGCGCCGCATTGCCATATACGACCCGAAGAGTAATCGCATCGAGGGAACCATCATCACCGGTCGGGGCCCACACGCCATGGCCTTCGAATATTCGGAGAATCCACCACGGGCGATGGCCTACGTAGGCCATTTCACCGATTCGTACATAGGCGTAATCGATCTCAACCGCAGCAATCTGCGTACCTACGGCAAGATTGTAATGAGTCTCGCAGAGCGAGTCGCACCGAGGGCATCGAAGTGAGAGCGTTTTCGTATCGAGTTTGGGCTACCGGGACATTTGCCCTGCTTGGCTGCACGCAGACCGTGACGCCACCGTCGCTGCAGTCATTGGCTGGCAGCGGTCAGGTCACCATCCTGTGCCGCGAGATGACCACCGGTGAAGGGCGCGATCGTCGAGCGTGCCCGGATTCTGACTACGCCATAAGTGACGGCGAAGATCGCCACACCTTAGCCCTTGTGACTCAGACGTTGCGTGGTGAAGTAGCGGTGGTGGATCTACACACCCAAACCGTGCTCGACGCCAATCCGTTGCTGCTCGGCAAAGAGTTCCTGCCTGTGGGGGCCGAGCCCGTGTCGATTGCGTCAACTCCTGGCGGCATGGCGACCTTCGTCGCTACGGCGGAGATAGGGCTCGAGGCCATCTACGCCCTACCGACGACCTGCATTACGGCGCCGGACTCAGTGGCGCAAGACGACAGCGCAGCGGACAAGGCGCGCAAACGAGCACGAGAATTGACGTTGTGGTCTGCGTGCCGTCTGCCTGGGAGGCCCGGCAAGATCGCTATTGTCAGTGATCCGACACTTGCTATCCCTGGCACCGATCCCCTTGGCTATCGCACTGGTTGCGTGGAGCACCTTCCCGCAGAAGACCGGTGGCGAGACGACCCTTGGCAGCCAGCCAAAGCAGAGGCTGAGCGTCGTACAGATTGCCCGGCGAATCTCGAGGTTGAAGAGCAGATCGCCCCTGTGGGCAGGCGCAAGTTATTGGTTACTCTGCCCGACCAAGGGCAAATTGCGATCTTTGACGCCCAGGCGATCCTCAATCTTGATGCCGGCTCGTGGAAGGCCTGTGTGCCCGATGCAGTGATCTCACTGTCGACGGACGTGCCTCCGCCGCCCGATGATCAAGTCATTCCTCCCGATTGGATCGGCGGAGTGAAACCGGTTTATCCGAAGGCGAAAGAACCGGACGGTGGGTTCAAGTCGAGGCCCGCCGGCATCGCGATGACAGAAACCAACAAGCTGTATGTCGCGGACACAGGGGTTCCACTCATCCATGTGGTCGACTTGGCTGATCCTTGCAGTCCACGCGAAGAGACCGACAAGGCCCTCCGCCCCTTGGATTTTGACAACCCGTCGCGAGTGGTGCTCACCAACGAACTGGCGGTCAGTGACATTACGCAGGCCGGAAAGGCCAAGCAACAGCGGTTTCTCTATGCCGTCGACTACGATGGCCCCGCTACGGTTGCCTACGACACAATTATTACCAGCAACAGCATTATGGCTTTCGAGCTGAGTGATGGCGCGTCGCGTACGCCGATCGTTCGCTCGCACATCCTGGATCTGCCATTCGATCCCGCCGATCGGATCCGCTTTGAATCGCCGATCAAGAAGCTTCAGATCGTGACGCATGATGCGCCAGTCGTCGACACGTTTACCAAGACGGCTGAAGTTGGAGTCCTTTGCAATCCGTATCCAGACGCACCGGACGGTCCCGGAAAGAGCTACCGCACCACGGCGGCCTACGACAAGGGTGCCGCTCCGCGGAAACTCAGGGGGATTTTCGGTGCGGTGACCTTGGCGACGGGACAAATCCTAGCGGTCGACATCGAGGATTGGGATGCGCCCTGTCGCCGGCCAAAGTCGAACAATCCGCTGGATAGCGGGCTCGACTGGCTCGGTTGTGCCAGGGATCCAGCGCTTCTGCCGCAGTACAACGACTGGTTCAAGACGGACGATAGGCTCGAGACTCTGACCGTCACGGACGAAGCGAGCTGCAACGTCATTGAACCGCATCGGTTGCGCAGCGGTCGGTACTTTCGAACCGATACGACACTTGGCTCACTTGCGCCCAGTCTTGTCACCTTTCCCAGGTTAAGTTCGATTGAAAGTGGGGATTTGCCTACGGGCACGAGTGACGTGGGTCACAAGCAGCCGCAATTGCTTGCGGTGCCCTACACTGACTCTGTCGAAGGAAACACCACGCCACGATCCAGCGACGTGTTTCTGAACGTCGGTACGACGCGCTACGAGCAGCACGATACCACCGAGGGACGGATTGACGTGAATCCTGGCACGGCAGTGAACAATACGCTCGTCCTGCCGATGAATGAACCACGCGTCTATTATCCCCAAGAGTCCTTCAGCGCGACTTACGAAGGAACAGTGATTGCACAGCGCGGAAATGGATGGATTCCGCGCTTGAGCCCCCAGCAAGCAAGCGATGCCTACACCGGGCTCGCCGGCTCAGCAGTAACTATTGACACGGCGACACAGATCTTACTGCGCGATGCCGATGCTCTGTTCTGCACGAATGGTGTTGAGGATTACAGCATTGCGCTCGATACCGCCAAGAAGGCTTTCAATCTCACGGAAGAGTCGCCTCAGAAGGCGTTTGCCGCGGCGCACGCTGATTTCGTCACCTTCACTGCGGACTTTGACTCGACTGATCCGTACTGGGCCGAAGCCAAGAAGACGCCGGTAGATGCGTCGGCGGTGGGCGGGTCGACAGTGGAGGCGTATTGCCCTGCCAAATTGACTGTCAAGGATGATCCCTATAAGTCGTGTCTCGCTTGGTTCGGGACGAAGGCGGAGCCCAAGGGAACCAGCCGAGAATTCATTATTCGCGAATCACAAAATGACGATCTTCTGATCGAACCGCGCAGCTCGACCAACGCGGACGTTTGGGTCGCGCGTGCCCATTGTTGCTTCCGCAACGTCACAAGCTACGAGGTGCGGGCGGGTCAGCAGTGGGTGGTTCGCGGCTCATCTTTGTTGAGTCGAGTGAAGGTGGGAGAGAACAATCAGCGTTGCGAACGCGATTTGTCGCCACGACGAACAAAATTGCGGTCGCGCGTGTTTGAAATCGCCAGTGAGACAGCTTGTACCAAAGACGCTAAGGGCAGTCCGGTTTCGGCAAATTGCGCGATTGGCGCAGTAGTCGATCCTGCCGTCGATGTGTGTCGGACCCAGAAGAACAGTGTCGGCGTATTGCCATCGGAATTTACGAACAGAGGGCTACCAGAGGAGTGCCTGTACAACTCACTGAAGGGCCGGTTTGCAATTTACCGTGGACACAGCGCTTCAGTTCGCGACATGGCTTTCAAGTGGACAGTAACAGGAGGTTTCTCGGTCCTCGCGGCTTCGATTGCCAGCTCAACGGTTGGGTACAACGTGTTGCCGATGGATATGATCTACTCCGAATCGTTAGACGCGTTCATTGTCGTTGATGGCGCCTCTGGCGGGTTGAACCTGATTGGTCTGTCAAATTTCTCAGCCCTCGGACAGCCGTACCTCTAGTTGGCGCGTCCAGTCGTAAGGAGTGCTCGGGATGAGTGCCAAAGATACCCCGGTCATGCGCCAACATGCCGAGGCGAAGCGCGCACACCCGCAACGGATCGTGTTCTTCCGCTTGGGCGACTTCTACGAAATGTTCGGGGCGGATGCCGTTTATGCCGCCAAGGCACTGGATCTGGTGCTTACGAGTCGCAACAAGGGCGCGCCGGACGAAATTCCGATGTGCGGGGTGCCGCACCACGCTGCGCACGCACATATCGCGCGGCTTCTGGAGTTAGGAAAGAGCGTTGCGTTGTGCGAGCAATTAGCGGATCCGAGTAAGTGTAAGGGGATTGTTCCGCGCGAAGTCGTCCGCGTTATTTCGCCTGGCATGACTACGGATCGGGAGCACCTCGACGATGGTGTGAACAACTGGCTGATGGCGCTCGAACTGTCTGCGACGGATATTGGTCTGGCGCTGATGGACATTTCGACGGGCGAGCTGTCTGTGGCCAGGCTCGAAAATACGACGGAATTGCTCGCCGAGGTGTGTCGAGCACACCCGAGGGAAATCCTTGTTGGCGTCGAAGGGCAGACGGCACGTACCGCGGAGCTCGAGTCGGGTGTTCGCCTGATTCTGCCAAACGTCACTCAGCGGCAGGATGATGAACTGGATCCGAGCGAACTAGCTTGGGGGTTGCCGGAGGATACGCCCGTAGAACTGACTGTTACAGAACGTCGAGCGGCGGCCCGGGCGTTGAGATTGGCCAGGACTTGTCGCCCTGGCAAGGTCATTCCCGTCGAACGAATCATTCGCTGGGATCCGCGCGACAGTGTGGTCATCGACGAGATTGCGCAGCGGCACTTGGAGCTGGTTGACTCCGCCAATGGGGATAAACAAACGACGCTCTTGTCGGTTATCGACCAAACCCAAACTCCACTAGGCGCACGACTGCTCCGACGTTGGGTGTTGTCTCCACTTCGAGACTCTGGGCGCATTCGCCGTCGGTTGGATCGGGTCGAGTTGTTCGTAGTGCAGTCTCGACTGCGCACCGACGTGCGAGAGGAACTAAAGTCAGTCGGGGATCTGGAGCGACTGGCAACCCGCGCCGCGCTACATGAAGCGACGCCGAGAGATCTTGGCGGATTGCGTGATGGTTTGCGTGCCGCGGCCCGCGTTGTAGAAGTTCTTGAAAATGTCGGAGTGGCTTCGGAGCGCGAGGCGCTGGGGTTTGGTGAAGTGTCGGTGGACGTCGTAGCGGATCTGTTCGCCGAGTTGGAGCGTGCGCTAGTCGAACGCCCGCCTGCCCAGCCCAAAGACGGCGCGATATTTCAAAGCGAATACGATGCACAACTGTGCGAGTGTGACGAACTGCGACGTTCGGGGACGGAAAGAATCATCGCGCTCGAGTCAGAGCTCAAGGCCGGGACGGGGATAGCTTCGCTGAAGCTTAGGTACACCCGAGTATTTGGCTGGTATGCAGAAGTGCCTCGAGGGCAAGTGGCGCGGGTGCCGGCCGATTGGCGACGAAAACAAACCGTCGCCACCGGCGAACGCTACACGTTTGCGCGATTGGATGATCTGGCAGATCGGATTCAGCACGCGGAGGAACGTCATCGGGAGCGTGAACTGGAGCTACTGGAGCAGCTCGTGTCGCTTGCCGGGCGGGCCAGCTCCCGAGTCAAAACCATTGCCGCAAAGCTGGCGCGCTGGGATGTGGCAACGTCGCTAGCTGAGGTTGCCCATCGCTTCGACTATTGCCGCCCAGAGGTCGACGAAGACGATATTCTGGATATCGAGGAGGGCCGTCATCCAGTTGTAGAGCGCTTGGTTGCCAAGGGGCGATTCGTACCGAACAGTTGTACGTTGTCGATGTCGGCAGAGCGGATGTGGCTATTGACCGGTCCAAATATGGCAGGCAAGAGCACACTCTTGCGACAGACAGCGCTGTGCGCGATATTGGCGCAAATGGGCGCTTACGTTCCGGCGCGGCGCATGCGCATTGGTGTGGTCGATCGGATTTTGTCGCGCGTCGGAGCGAGCGACAACTTGGCGCGTGGCGACAGTACCTTCATGGTCGAGATGCGCGAAACAACCAAGATTCTGCGAACGGCGACACGTCGGTCGTTGGTGATCCTCGACGAGATCGGGCGCGGCACGAGTACGTTCGATGGCTTGGCAATCGCGTGGGCAGTGGGGGAGTACCTCGATGCAGTGGTTGGCTGCCGTGTGCTGTTTGCCACGCACTATCACGAGCTTACTGAGCTTGCTGCGCGCAGTGACCACATTGGCAATCGAAGCGTGAGCGCCCAGGAAGTGGACGGTGAATTGGTCTTTTTGCATCGACTGGTTTCTGGGAGCGTCAGCCACAGCTATGGAGTCGCGGTGGCGAAGCTTGCTGGGTTGCCGGAACGCGTGTTGGCTAGGGCGCGAGCTCTACTGAAGTCGTTCGAGGAGGGCACGCCGAGGGGTTTGGAAAAGTCCCAGACAGCCGGCGACGCCAAGCGGCAACTTGGTCTGTTCGAGCCCAAGGATCCGATGCTGGAGCAATCGCGCTGGATCGTCGAAGAGCTTCGAGAACTGCGTACGGACGCGTTGACGCCACTTGAAGCGCTTTCCTTGCTCGATCAGTGGAAAAAGCGCCTGCTGAGTCAATAGTCTAATGTTTACTAGTGCTACTTGTTTGTATCGCCAATGATGCGCCCCGAGTCGAGCCGCATCCCGGTTGATTGTTCTGTGGCACGTCGGAGGGTCGTTGCGGATTGACCAAGCGCTCCGAGCGGCCAAAGCCTCACCACTGCATCATCGCCAGCCGAAAATAGTCTGAGGTTAGCTTCGTCGAACAGTAACGCACGAAGCGTGCCTTGGTGCTCGACCAATTGAGCCACGACGGTGGGCTTATTGGCTGTGGAGATCAGGTGAACTATGCGATCGTCTCCGCCCAGCGCAATTAGGTCGAGCTTGTCGCTGAATGCAAATGCCATGAATCGACCAGGGCCGAGTGATAGCGAGGTAATCGGACTGTCGGTTGCGAAATCGAAAAACGTGAGCTTGCCGCTATCTTCCGCGATCACAAACCAACCGTGACGTGCCGAGGTGGCGATGCCAATGGGCCAGCCCGCAAAGAGTTGCCGGTCGGTCTCGATAACGCCACTCGACAACGCACGTCGCAGCATGTGGCCGTTTCGCAGACCAATGGCGAGCTGACGGGCATGAGGTAGTAGGAGCATCGATTGAACGGGACCAGGGAGCGCTTGGCTCTCGACGATCTGCATCGAGTCGAGGTCGAGGATCGATAGAGTAGGCGCGTTGCCGGCGACGGCAACG
>Ga0302321_100000179_pt1 | contig 56719 bp, 47 predicted proteins | sample Fen_T0_1_FD_202505 | JGI IMG/M metagenome (GOLD analysis project Ga0302321, IMG submission 202505) | Peat permafrost microbial communities from Stordalen Mire near Abisko, Sweden - Fen_T0_1 | ecosystem: Environmental > Terrestrial > Soil > Wetlands > Permafrost | place: Sweden: Abisko... | reverse complement strand
CGCACGATTGACGCCCCCATGTCAATCGTCACAACTCGCGGCTCAACTCTTGCGACAATTGCTACGCTGCTGCTGGAGGGACTAGTGGCGGTTTCCTTAGTTTCGTGCAAGCGCAACGAACCGAACTCGAGCAAGCCCGGTAAACCCACACCCGTTGCGACAATTGCACCCGAAAAGTCGTTGATGCCGCAGTCCGCCTGCCCTTATGGCCCAGGGGCGATGCCAAAAGAGACGCTTCCTCCAAACGCACTGCGCGGTGACGGCATTCCTATCGATCATTTTGTGATCGTTATGCAGGAAAATCGCTCCTTCGATCACTACTTCGCGAACTTGACATCCTATGGCCAACCCGACGCCGACGTTGCCGGTCCAAACGCGCAGAATCCGGACGTAAACGACGGCAATGCCGTGGTTCATCCATTCCTTCTGCCGCACGCTTGCAGTGACGACCTTCCCCATGACGCAAAGCGCGTGCGTGAGCAGTTTCATGAAGGCAAAATGGATGGATTCGTTGCGGTCGCCAATCGTCACGGCAAAGAGGCAATGGGCCACTACGACGAAAAGACGCTTCCGTACTACTACGCACTGGCAAACCTGTTTGCGATCGGAGACCGCTACTTCGCATCCTTTCTTGGCCCGACCTGGCCAAACCGTATGTTCTTCATCTCAGGCGGCTCATTTGGTCACATCTCCAATGTCCGACCAGAAACTGTCGACGAGCGGCAGTCCGTCTTTCACCAAATGGAGAAAGCAGGGAAATCCTGGATCCTCTACTCAGACTCGCCAACGTTTGAGGAGCAGATGTTTCCAGTTTTGCGAGCGGAAAAGGGTGAACATTTCCACAACATGGCGCGATTCTTCGAGGCTGCGTCTACTGGAACGCTACCAAACCTTGCGTGGGTTGAATCGACTTACGGAGGCCCTTTGGCAACGGATGAGCACCCGCCTGCTGACGTGCAACTTGGCCAAAAATTCGTCGCAAACGTCATCAAAGCCGTTCTCAAGAGTCCGAACTGGAACAAAACCGCGCTCATTTTCACCTACGACGAACACGGCGGATTCTACGACCACGTAGCTCCACCTCCTGCATGCGCGCCAGTTCCGAACGCGCCAACGGCGCCAAAAAATCACAACATCCGGTTCGATCACCTTGGAGTACGCGTACCGTTCGTCGTCGTGTCACCATTTGCGAAGCGCCACTACGTCTCACACAAGACCTTCGACCATACCTCCGTGTTGCGGCTCATCCAAGCGCGCTTTGATCTACCCGCAATGACTGCGCGAGACGCCAACGCATCCCCTCCCTATGATTTCTTCGACTTCGTGAACCCACCATTCGTCGAGCCACCCTCGCTTCCCGACCCGGTCGTGAACCAAGCGGAGCTTGTGTACTGCGAGCAAGAATTTGCCTCGCATCGTCATGGCGAGGAGACCATCCTCATTCCGAAGGCGCAGTAGGCGAAAACTCACGACAATTTCTCTGACTGAAGTGCATCGCGCTTCGGGTTCGCATGCTAAAGATCCTTGCGTATTACTGCGGACCCTCGATGCAATTGGTTCATGTGTCTGTGAATTGGCAGGCGACGGTGCGCAACCTGCTCAACCGTGCGCGCAGTCAGGGGTTGCTCGAAGGCAATCCACTTGCGAGCCTCGTCCCGGCAGCAAAGCCGAACTTGCGCTAGCCTGGCTAGGCTTTCCCGCGGTCTCGACAGAACCCATTGGCACTGGGCCTGGGTGGATCGTCATCGGCTTGGGTCCTTCCCGTCGTGGTAGGCGAAAAGCCCCTTGGGCCCGCAAGGATCTCGCGCTGCGCGGCTCCGGCAGGCGCAGCGAATTGGGTTGCCAATTGAAAGCGCTTTTCAACTCAGATTTGGCGCTCAGGTTCGCAGCCCCCGAGTGAATCAGGGGTGGACCACCCAAACCTACGTCGGAGACAGCATGAAACCGCTACCGGTCCTCGGTGACCGCAAGAGTCGAGGTTTGTCCACAGATCAAGGTTTTCCTGCGTCAGGATGCACTCGAAGGGATGTCATCAAGTACGCGTTCGGAGCATTCGCACTTGCGGGTGCCGGTATCAACGTCGGCTGTTCGAGCCGTCAAGGCAGCGGAAACGAGCAGACTGCAGATTCCGAGTTCGAGCTTTCTGGGCGGCCCAAGGCTACCCTGGATCCAGACAGTCGGCTCCCGATCGTTTGGATCGAGGCCGGCGTGTGCACGGGTTGTGCGGTTACCCTGCTTGGAAGCACGGACCCAACCATCGAGTCGGTCTTGCCGCTGCTTCGTCTGGAATTTCAGGAGACGCTGATGGACCGCTCGGGTGCCTCCGAGATGGATCGACTGCTGGCAACGAGCTCGGAGCTGGCCAACAAGTATCTCTTTGTCATCGATGGGACGATTCCCGCGGGACCTACAGCGCATGCGACCACCCTGGGCATGGCTGCCAGAGACTACGAACTGACCGCGCAAGATCTCGTGACCCAATTGGCTCAGCGCGCTGCAGCCATCGTCGCCCTCGGCACTTGCGCGAGCTTTGGTGGGATCAATGCAGCAAAGCCCAACCCGGCCAATCATCGTCCGCTGGCTGATTTCGTACCTCCCGGCAAACCATTGATTCGCATTCCGGGCTGTCCACCACATCCCGCGTGGATTCTGGAAACACTGACGACAGTCTTGACCAAAGGCCTCCCGGGTTTGGTCTTGGATGAGCTTGGACGGCCGTTGCCAGCGTTTGGCGGCACGATTCACGACGTATGCCTGCGTCGAAGCGCCTACGAAGCGGGGGAGTTTGCTGAAAGTCCCGGCGACCCAGTTCGTTGCCTGATGGCCGTTGGCTGCAAAGGACCCATGACGCATGCGGACTGCCCGAAACGCCTTTGGGGTGGCCGCTCGAGTTGTATTCAAGCCAACCATCCCTGCATCGGCTGCGCCGCGCCCGGATTTCCCGATGCACGCGAAGACGCTGGCGTTGAGGGAAAGACAGCGACAAGCCCAATCTACTCCTGAGGCAAGGCGATGACAAACGAAGTCGTAACGATCGATCCAGTCTCGCGCATTGAAGGACACCTGCGAATCGATCTCGATATCCGTGACGGTGTGGTTTTCCAAGCGCTTTCGAGTGGTACCTCATTTCGCGGTTTCGAGGTATTCTTGCGCGGGCGTGATCCGCGTGAGGCTGCCCATATCACGCAGCGGATCTGTGGAGTCTGCCCGGTTCCGCATGCCAGGTGTGCCACCGCGGCCTTCGAGCAAGCTGCGGGCATTAGCGTAAACAATCAAGCACGTCTAATTCGCAACCTCATCGAGGCTGCCAACTTCATCGATTCACATCTTTTGCACTTTTACGTACTGGCGCTTCCCGATTTCGTTGCGGGGTTACCGGCTGCCGGCAACTGGAGTAGAACCGCAGCGCCGAAGATTTGGGATGCGCGCGGTGGCATCGACATGGATTCGCTCGTCAAACATTACCTTGGCCACCTCCAGGCTCGGCGTGATTGTTTGGGCATCGCCTCATTGCTTGGCGGAAAGCTTCCCCACGTAGTCGGTATCGTCGCGGGCGGTGCTACGGCTAGCGTGACGGCTGACGTCAAGTCGACGCTTGCGGACTTGGCGGCGAAAGTCCGTTCATTCGTCGAATCGAGCTACCTCGGCGATGTTGACTGGCTGAATCAGACATTCGCGGAGTATCGGGACATCGGGGCATCGCAATGCGGCTTCCTCTGCTATGGCGGCTATCCGGAAGCCGATGGCTCGAAGCTGTTTGCCTCGGGTGTGGTCTCCGCATCGGGTGGCTCGATACGAGCGCTCGAACCCGCCCTGATTACCGAATCGGTGGCGCGGAGTCGATTCGAGTACGCGGCGCCATTGAATCCCGCTTCTGGACAGACCAACCTAGAGCTCGCTCGACAGGACGCCTATTCGCTCGCCAAGGCCGCCCGACTCGATGGAGCGCCAATGGAGGTAGGTCCGTTGGCGCGTGCAGTCGTGGGCAATCGTGCTCCCAATTATCGCGGCGTGATGGCGCGGCATGCGGCGCGTGCCACCGAAGCCGGGATCCTTGCGGCGCGTCTCACCGAGTGGGTGACCTCGCTCGAGGTTGGCGCGTCTGCTTGTCCCAAGTTCCCCATGCCCCCGGTGTCAGGGACGGGGATTGGGCTCGTCGAGGCACCTCGTGGCGCGTTGGGGCATTGGCTGACGATTTCAGATAGCGTGATCGATCGCTATCAGGTGATCTCACCTACTACGTGGAACGGTTCTCCGCGCGACGAACGAGCTCAGCCAGGGCCGCTCGAAAAATCACTCGAGGGGGTCGTCGTGAAAGACAAAGATGACCCGATCGAGGTGCTGCGGATCGTCCATTCCTTTGACCCCTGCCTGCAGTGCGCAGTGCACTAAGCGCGATTGGGCATGCGCCGCCTTGCGCCAAGCCGTTTCGCTACGCCAACGGGAACTCCAATGCAAATGCCGAAGTCTTGTTCAAGAACGTTCGAGATTGCCATGCTCGGTGCCATGTCGCTCATTGGCTGTGTTGTCGAACCAACGGATCCCGCAACGGCGCCTGCCGAAGGCACATCGGCTGGTGGCTATACCGGGCTAGGAAAGTACACGGGAATAAGTGGCGTTTACGGTAATGGCACAGCCGTACCGACCGGCGGCGCCTCCACCAAGGCTGTGGGTGGCAATGGCCAGGGAGGCTCCTCGAATACTGGTGGCTCGACTGCCGCAACCGGCGGAGTCGTTTCCGCAAACGGGGGAAGCAACGGCACGGGTGCATCGGTGTCCACTACCGGCGGGAGCGTCTCCACCGGTGGTGTCACGCCGGGCGGTGGGACCGCAGGGCGCGCCGTCAGCGGAGGTGGGTCATCAAGCGGTGGCACACCCGCAGGTGGAGCCAGCGCTCGCGGTGGTGCCGGCACCGGCGCGGGAGCCACGGCGGGGGGTGCGCCAGCGGGTGGCACTTCGACCGGTGGTGCCGGATTCGCCTGGCCCAAAGTCTACAATCCTTCGGGTACTGCCGCTGATCCGACGGGCAAACACAACCCAGGAACGAATTGCATGGGTAGTGCTTGTCATGCGTCGACCCAAGCGAGTCGAGCGTTCGCGTTCGGTGGGACTGTTTACCAGCCAGGCGGTACCAATCCCGCGACGAACGTGGAAATCGCGGTCACGTCGGGCACGACGACCGTATCGACCTATAGCGCAACCAACGGCAACTTTTGGCTACCGCTTGCAAGCGCTCCGACCATCAATTGGGCGACCGCGACCGTTCACCTGCGTAACAGCAAGGGTGAAGTGGCAAAGCTCGACGGAACATCGGTGGCCGCTGGCTGCAACAGCTGTCACGGCTCGACCATGCGCATCGTAAGTCCATAGAGCGACATTGCTCCAATATCTCGAAATGCATCGGAAGGGGCCCCAAACGTGAAAAATACTCATTGCATCGATAGGCAGATCCTTGGCGCTGCTGCGGCCGTGGCCGTTTTTCTCACCGGGTGTAGCGGAGCAAGCGACTCCGGCGATGGTCGTTCGAGCGGGACCGCCACCGGCGGCTCGACCTTGCCGGGCAACGAGGCCATTCCAGATATCGGGACATTGCCTCATGCAGGTACTGTGTCGACCAGTGGGGGGAATGGCGCCTCGGGTGGCAATGCCAGCGCCATCGGCGGTGCAGTCGTCGGCGCTGGCGGCGCATCGACCAGCGGTGGGTCAGCAATTGCCGCGGGAGGAGCATTCAGCACTGGTGGCAAATCAAACGGCGGCGCTGCCGCCGCGGCAGGAGGCTTGGTCTCTTCAGGCGGTAACAACGCCGGTGGTCGGGGCGGTCAAGGCGCTTCGCTCGGGGGACAAGGACCTACTGGCGGTCTAGCCGCAGCCGGCGGGCAGGCTACGATAGGTGGCTCTTCATCGAAGGGTGGCGCGGGCGGCGCGGTAACGAACGCCGGTGGCGCTATCGCGACGGGTGGCACGGCCGCCATCGCTGGCACAGCCGCGTACCACACTCTGGCCAATTGGGTCTCTCCCGTGGCGAGCAACAAGAACCACCATGGTCGTATGTACTTCATTGCCAAGGCGCAGAAGGATGATCAGGGCCTAGCCTGCAACGCCTGTCACGGTACCAACTTCGAAGGGACTGCGAGCGCTCCGGCTTGCGCCAGTTGCCATTCTGCATGGCGGAGCTGCAACTTCTGTCACGGCACGGGCGCCGCTCAATACAACCCGCCTCGCGGCGTTTTCGACGAATCGGCAACCTCGACTCTCGCCGTAGGCAGACACGCTGCCCACCTCGCCGCTGGCACCAGTCACCCAGCATTTGCCTGCAACACCTGTCACACCATCCCAGCCGCCAACGACCTGACTCATCTTCTGCAGTACGTCCCCAGCAGTGATTTGACGACACCTGGCCATCACGGCGATGTTACTTTCTCGGCGGTTGCCAACGCGACGACCTGGAATGTCGGGGCAACCACAGGGACTCCGGCATCGGCGCGCGGAACCTGCGTCGGTGCGTGCCATTCCAACGGCAGAGGCGGTGCCCCCGCCAAGACTCCCTATTGGGCAGGCGGCACCTGGGCGACAGGTTGCACCAACTGTCACGGAGCCACGGGAAGCACGCGCAACAGTGAACACGGCCATGGCTTTCCTGGGTCAACCTGTGCGGACTGCCACACGGGCGCAACAGCCACGAGCTATACGGCGTCGACGCACATGAACGGCATCCGGGATATTCGAACCTCACCAGGCGGTCGAGCCGCCGGGATGAAGCTCACTGCCAATTGGAGTTGCAGCAGCGTGCCGTGCCACTAGCTCGGAGCGTTGAAGCAATTCTGTTGACTCGCGCTACTAGCGAGCGCTCTTGTCGACGAGTTCCTTGAGAGCGCGCTTCGCCCGCTCGCGAACTACCTGGCGATCGGAGGTTGCTGCCTTGTTGAGGAACTGAGCGGCTGCATCGAACCGATCACTGGCAAGAGCATACTCACCCAGTATCAACGCGGCGTCACTCGCAAAGGGCGAGGCGGGATATTGTCGCAACAGTTGCGCACTGCGACTCTGCGCTGCACCGGCATTGCCTGCCTGACGATGGGCTTGGGCACTCCAGTATAGAATGTCAGCCCGCCGCGCCGAGTCGAGTGAAGCCGAGTTCAGCAAGGTATCGAAATTTTTGGCGGCATCTGCCGGACGCTTGGACCGCAGCGCCGCCCACGCTTCGGTAAATCTGGCATCACCGTCGAGATTTGACGCGTTTGGTGGGTTGCCTGTAAGAAGACCAGATGGACTTGCCTCCACATCGTGGTGCACCGACGGAGGTGCGGAACGGGATTGTCCGCTGATTGCCGATGTGAGCGCTGACAGTCTTGCGTCTGCAATGGTCACGACCCCACCGGGACCTAGATGCGACAGATTCCCGGCAGCGCTCAGAGCGTTCGAGCCCTCGGGAGCGCGCGACTTGCGCGCGGTCTGCACGACATACTTGCCGGCCGCCGCCGTTGCAGTCACGACGAAGGCCGCTACGAGCAACCGCACGCCAAGGCCAGTGTGGCGATTGCTTCGCCCCGGGAGGCCTGTGCCTTGACGGGCTGCTGCCATGACGTTGAACTTTACTGCGTCGTGGCGATTCTGCTTCAGCGGCGTGGCAGGCAGCTGCCGTCCCAATTCCCGGGCCGTTTCAACCGCTTGGACGAACTCGGCACAGGCAGCACAACGGGTCGCGTGCAAGCGCAAGGCGTCAGCGAGGGGCGCTTGACTTCCGAGCTCCGCCCATTGCCGCGCTTCGCTCAGGGTTAGGCATGTCTTCATCGTTGTTATTCCCCCGTGGCTCGAATCATGGCTTTACGGGCATCGGAGACGCGTTTCCATATGGTGGCTTCATTGGAGCCGAGAACCCTGCCGGCCTCCTTGGCGCTGAAGCCTTCCACTTCGCACAGGATGAAGGCAAGGCGGGCATTGTCCGAAAGGGATTCGAACGCCGCGCGTGCCCGCTCGATGTTGCGGCGTGCATCGACTTGATAGGATAGTCGATCGTCGACGGTCGATTGATCCATGCTCGTGAGAGTCCAGAGCAGCCTCCAACGCTGCGCAGAAGTCCGTCGGTGCTGGCGCATAATGTTCGTGGCAATGGCAAACAACCACGTCTTGACCGACGAGCGTCCATCGTACTTTGCCCTGCCCCGAACGACCTGTAAGAAGGTATTCTGCACGAGATCCTCGACCTCACCGCCGCCAGCAAGGCGAGATAGAAATCGGGTCACTGGGATCTCGTACCGATCGAATAGTTCACCAACCGCCTTTGGGTCACCCGTACAACAGGCAGCAGCTACGGCCTCGTCAGACCAGGGTTCCGTCGAGCCGCCTACGGGAGCACGGATGGACACGACGTTCGAGTTCATGAGCCATCACCAAAGTGCCACTCCACGCCGAACCTCAGCGCTCCCCAGACTTGGCCGAGGCTCGAAGAGGTCGTGGAATTGGTAGTAGTGCTGACTTCGCCGTCATCGTCGGTCTGCGTTACCGCACCACTCGAGGAACCAGCGAAGTTTTCGAAGAGCAGCCGCGCGTCAACGCCTGCAGATAGTGCCAGACGTGCCGTGACGTCGAACGACACGTCGGCAGACATGCCAGCATAGAGGGACGCGGCACTCGCAGTCTTCGAACTGACACGCACCGCTGACCCCATGAAACCAAGCGCTAGCGCCGGTCGCAAGTGCCATCGGTCGGAGAGCGCCATCGAAGCTCCAACCATCGGCCCTGCCCAGTAGGCTCGCCGATAGTCGTCACCGCTCGTGCCGAGCTGCGTCGCTACGCCCAGATCAAGCCCAAACCAAGGCGTACGTCGCGCCGGATAGCCCGCCAGGAGTGAGGCTCCCAGGAACCCATACTCGCGGCTAGTCACGGCCACCAACGGCCCAACGCCCAAGAGGATCTCCGCGGGCGATGGAGCACCTGAAGTGACGGAGGTCCCCGGCGACGGCACCGGGGAGTTCGAATCTGATCCGGAGTCATCGCCGGTCGGCGCAAATCCTGACTGGGCCCAGGCTTCGACCCAGGTGGCAGCATAGGTGAGCTGCTTGACCTCGCGTTCGAATTTGCGTGTCGAAGACCGACTCGTCATCGATACTGTCCAACCTTGGCCATCGTTGCGCAAGAGCCTCACTTGGTAGTCGCGACAGCTGTCCGCGCGCAGGCCCGATAGTGAGCCTCGACGAAGCAGCCCGCGCATTTCTCGGCTGTCCTTAGCGGACGCTCGGATGCCGATGGCGTCAGCGCAGCTGGCTCCCCTTGCGGGCTCGGCCACCGCGCCCAACGTCGCTACCCACAGACTGAACTCCACGAACTGCAAGATAATTTCCGGCCAGCTTCTTCTCCAAAGGGTAGCTCAATGGCTGTGAGATCCAACTCACCGCCTTTGCTTATTCGTCGCTGTCGGGCGATCCTGAGTTCTTGGGCGAAGATTTGTCGCGGCAACATTCCGGCGAGGTTCATCTGGAAATTCGTCATCGGTGACCGTGCGAACGTTTCGGCCCGTTGTTCGCGTTGACCGAGGCGCGGCACTTTTGAACCGACACGTAGCGCCAGCGGGTTGGGTTCCGAGTGGCGGGCGCGCTTCGAGCGTCTAGGTGTTGGTCTGGAGACAATCTCGCTTTTGCGCGGGTTATGTGGAGCTCGGCATAAGGCGCGGTTGGTGCCCACCGAAGATCTCCACTCGAGGAGGCTGCTAGATTTTTGGCAAGGAAAGGCGACCGATCAGGGCCGCTCGTAGGCACCCAAATCGACGACACCGCTGAACCGAGTATTGTTGGCCAGGTCCGAGGTGATCCCGGTGAGGCCTGCAGCGAGGTTGTTGCCAACGTTCAAGGCTGGTGAGCCAGCCTGCAAGCGAAGATCGTCGTCGAGCGTACCAATGACGGCATCGGATCCGCTGGGTGCGACCAATAACGGGTTGCAGGCGGGGAGGTTGCCGCTCCCGCTGAGTATGCCTGGGGCACAGGTGTACGTTGTGGAGATGACGTCACCAGCAATTTCGCTGCCCGATCCGGTATTGCCCCAGACGATGCTGTTCGTCAACTTCGCGACGTTGTCGCCCACCAAGAAGACGTAGATCGCTCGTCCGTCGGCGGCGGTGCTGTTGCCGGCCATGGTGACGTTGGTGAGCTGAGGGATTCCACGGTCGAACAGCGCATAGAGCGCACCCCCGCGCGCCGCTCCCGTCGTCGAGTTGCCAGCAAAGGCACTGTTGACAATCGTGAATTGAGTGTCGAGCGCAAGGATGGCACCTCCGCCGGAGTACTGATGGTCTTGCGAGCCCGCGAAATTCCCCAGGAACCGGGCGTTGACGACCGTCAGTGCTGCCGCCGGACTCGCGAGTGGAACGCTGATCCCGAAGGCGTAGATCGCCCCGCCGCCCTGATAGGCGCCGCTGCCGGCGGTCGTCCGATTGCCGAGGAACAAGACGTCTTGGAGCCGAGTGCTGGACGCGCCGTAGCTGTAGATCGCGCCTCCGCCGTTGTAGCCAGTGCCGCAGGCGGCGAGGTTTTCGCGGAACGTGGAGCTCGAGATGGAGGGCTTGGCATCTTCGATGTACAGCGCGCCACCGCCAGCGTAGGCAAAATTGCCGCCCGCGAAATTCTGTAGGAACGTCACACCGACGATCTTGGGGCTGCCCGTTTTTACGTACATTCCGCCGCCCTTCGCCCCGTAGCCAGTGTCCGTGTCGGCGTTACCACCCTTAATGGTGACGCCATCGAGCGCCGCGGACGAGGCATTGTTGACGCCAGTGACCACGTGCAATGAGTTCTCCCCATTGTTGGTGAAGGGGGCGACGTCGTTGCTACTGAGGTCGCCGCTGAGCACTGTGACGTGGGCGCTTGGGGTCCGTTGGCTGATTGCGCTCTCAGTGCCCGCGAATCCGCCGAAGATGGAGACGTTGTCTCGCAGTACGAAGGACGCAGCGCGATCGCCGGTTGACGAGGGCAGGTAGGTACCCTCCGCAACCCAGATCTGGACGCCTTGGGAGCAGCTGGGAATCAGGCCATCGGCGGCGCTCAGGGCGGTCTGGAGATCTTTCAGTGGGCTAAGCCAGCACTCGCCACTCCCGCCAGATGGGGCATTGTCGTCCACGCAGAGCGTGCAGAGCAGTGTGGAGCAGTCGAGTCCTCCCCAGGTCTGCGGACACAAGCACTTCGCGACTCCGCTAGAGCCGTCGCACGTGCCGCGTACGCATGGGTTGGCTGTGGCGCACGGATTCGAGGGGGCGCCACCGGTGCCGGTGGTGTTCGTTCCGCCGGTGCCTGCGCCACCGGCCTGGCTGCCACTCGAACCGCCCGTGCTGTTCCCGCCGAAAGTGGCGCCGCCCGTGTGTGCGCCGCCGGTAGCCAATCCGCCGGCGCCCAATCCGCCGGTGCCCAAACTTCCTCCCCCGACTGCACTCGCTCCGCCGACAACTGCCGATGTGCCGCCGATGGCGGTAGACGTTACGCCACCGGTAGGCGCGCCGCCAGTCGAACTCGAACCCGAGATAGCTTGAGTGCCGCCGACCGACATGGCACCGCCGGCGCTCGAGGTTCCGCCGACGTTGGTTGCTTCGTTGGTTCCACCCGCGGTCGTGCTCCCGCCGGCACTCGAATTGGTCCCACCGGCATTGCCACCTGAAGTATTGGTTCCAGCATTCGATATCGTTGTAGGGGCCCCACCACGAGAGGCCGAGCCTGCGGTTGCGGAGTTGCCACCCGTCGCCGTCCCAGGATCATTTCCAGCGCCAGCGTTGCTGGGGGGGCTGACCACAGTGGTCGACGAGGAACTACACCCATTGATGACGGGAAGCACCAGTGCAAGAAGTATTGACGAAGTACGGTATGAGTGGGTCAAGGGATCCCTCCGGGACCACTGCCGACTAGCAAATCTTCCGCTTGGGTGCAATTGGAGTTGCTGCGTTGGCAATACAAACGAAGCGTTCCAGGCGGCCAGGAGGACCAAACCTTCTCGCTCAAACGAGCGCTCCAAGTCAATTCGGAATAGTGCATGCATCGCGGATCTTGCGGTCCCCTTCGTCCGCTCCGCCGCCAGTCGACGGATCCTTTGGGTCGCGCCTGGCCGGATGGCGGCGACCGTGCAGCACACGCAATGGCTCGTTTTCTCTCTGGGCGGCGGCCAAGTGCCCTGGACCGTGACGCCGAGTTCAAGTTTCAACTGAGTGAGCTTCAAATTACCTACGGCCCCGAGCATCCCAACATTATTCAACAGAAGTCGTGGATAGCTCAGGCGTCAATTGTTCCACCTGAATTGACAGCGTTGCGCGATAGTGACCGCCGATTGTTGACCGAGTTGGCAAACATGAAGAAGTCAAATCACAGCCCGCACCAACCGCAATCGGACGGCCGAGGATGGCTACTCAGCGGCTGCCACAGACTCGGCTGATCGCATCTGACGGGAATCTGCTGATCGCCGAACGCGAAGACGATCCAGTGGTGCCCCTACCAGAGAGAGTCTGAATTCAGCTATTCATCTCTACTCGTAGACCGTTCAACAACTTGAGAATTCCCGTCTGGAGCTGACTTCCGCTCAGGTCGCATTGGAGTACCTATACGTAGTTGTCAGTGAGACCGAAAGACCATTGAAGCCCATGAAGTTGAATCGGCCTGTTTTGATTTCGGTCGCACTTCCACTGGCCGCTGTCTTGGCGTTTTTGGCGGGCGCCGTTCGTGTCTTATTGTCGGGAAAGCTGATTGCTGCCTGGCAAGTAACAATGCTAGGGCTCAATGTGCTCGGGGAAGTTGCCAGTCAACCGATAAGCAATAGAACATTGTCCAGCCGAGGTTCAACGAGTAAAGACGACTGAGAAACCGCAAATTATGGGATGTTGGTATGGCAACGCTTGACGCTCAGTGTCCACAAAGTCCTCGGCCGCGCTCCAATCGACACCAGAACTGATTGAGAGTCGTTAATACTGCCCTGCAGAGCCTTTTGAATCTCTGGGGCGTTGCATTGCGGGCTCTGACTCGGATTCGCGCGCGTCCACGACTCTAGACATTCGATGGCGTAATCTTGGGTGATATCGGCTATGCAAGGCAGAATGTCCATGAGGTCGAAGTACTTTTCACGTGGATGACTGACCGCTAATCGTGCCGTAACATCACCAGCAACCTGGCGTTCGGCCACTGAGACCGAATCTCCAAGAGCCCGATGACAACCGCGGCGGCTATCGATCGGCTCGCTCGTCGTTCCCCAATCCTCGCAACAAGACTTCCCGATGCACCCGACCTCCAACGGCCGCTAGGGCGTCGATAATGAGCCTGTCACGGCTGCTCAGAAGCAATCGGCGCTGAATGCGAGAACGCTCGGGGTCGATTGAGCTTCATGGTTCGTCGTCGGCCCCGGACGACGATGGACTTGCGGGCACCTGTTTTCTCAGTATGCTCGGGCCGATTAATATGGGCCACTCGCCAACTCGCGTTGCATCACTAGATGGAGTCAGAGGGCTGGCAATTGTTGTCGTATTGATTCATCACGCTGTCCAATACGGGGCTGTCCAGCAGCCGGTCGGCTGGCAATTATCCATCGAGCGTATCGCGAAAGAAGGTTGGATCGGCGTAGATCTGTTTTTCGTGCTCTCTGGATATCTAATTACGGGTATTTTGCTTCGCACACGCGAGAAGACTCATTACTTTCGAGATTTCTATGCACGGCGAACCTTGCGGATATTTCCGTTGTACTACGCCTGCGTGTTTGTCATGTGTGTGGCCTTACCGCTCCTGAGGGATCGTGATTACCTTCGGGAGCTGCACGATCACCAACTGTGGTACTGGTTCTATATTCCCAATTTCCGAATCGCACTCAATGGCAATTGGCCTGGTTCGCCCTTTGACCACGTCTGGAGTCTTGCGATCGAAGAACAGTTCTACCTCGTTTGGCCTCTGGTAGTATGGGTGCTTGGTGCTCGACGGCTCATCACCGGCACAATCGCTCTGGCGCTCGGCTCGGTTGCAATACGCCACTGGATGTGGATGCACACGTTTAGTGGGGCCCAGATTCGCGTGCTGCCATTTTCCCATTGCGAAGGCCTGGCCCTGGGTTCTCTCTTGGCGTGCCTCGAGGCAATTCGAGTACCAGCTGCACGCATTCGCCATCTGGCTATCGGACTTATTGTATTTGGTCTGGCGCTACGAGTCACAATTGGGCTCACAGTGCGAGAACCACCGATTCCTTCTGAGGTGCTTCTTGGTACAGGTTGGACACTCTTCTTTGGCGGCATCATTGCCTGGCTCACAGTTTCGAATCCCAACAGCACGATCTCACGAATCTTCTCGGCGCGTGTCCTCACGTTTTTCGGAACTTACAGCTATGGTCTCTACTTAATACACTTGCCCCTGATGTGTTGGGGCAGCCCATACGTCGCACGTCTTCCGGGCATGGCACTGAACAGTGCTGTCAATTGGACCGGCGAACTAGTCATTTGCGGCGGTTCGGCAGCATTGCTCGCTGTGCTGAGTTACAAGTATTTTGAAATGCCATTTCTTCGTCTGAAGAGTCGCTTTGAGTAGTCCCTCCTCACACTGCTAACGACCGTCAGAGCAACTAGCTGCAAGCGGGTTGGGCTGCCTCCACCCGCTCGGCCGGGCTTCGCCTCGGCCTCCCAACCTCCTCCAACACCCGGTTGCCGGCACATACAAAAAGGAGTGCTTGGAGCAGGGCAGGCGGTATTTCTCGGTGGCCTCAGATGGAGGCACGGGGCGGACGCTGCAACCCGACAACATGGGTGCGGGTCCGGCTTGCTACGGCATGACCGACACCATGGGCCGCATGCATTCCGACGCGCAGTTTGCCGGCTCGTCATCGGTGCCAGCGCACGTGGAGATGATGGGGCTCATCGGCAGGGAAAATAGCACCATGGTCGGCGCTTCGGTGGCCGCAGCGGTTGCGATCGACGAGGCAATGCCGAGCTTACGATCTCGTTGGAACAATAACCAAGCGCCCCGGTTCAATCGCGCTACGCCGCGGTGCTTTGGTCGTGTTGGTGTTCTGGGCCCCGACCTAGAATACCGCGTGTCGAAAACTTGACTCAAGGCTGACGAGTTTTTCGCCTTAACGTTACTAACGAGCGGTCACCCTTCGCGTGACGCTCCCCCGTGCACGCAGCTGATCCTCGCTCGAGTTCACGACAAACTTCAGGTCGATGTTCGTACACTTGGCAAACGAATTGCATCGAATCAGGCTCGAACTCGAGTGCGGCGCAGTGCCCGTCCGTCATGAGCATGAACGCGCGGTTCTCGATGAAGTGGACATAGGCTACAGCTTCGGCTCCAAGTCGCGTGTAATCATTGCCAGTGACCCGAACGTAGCGAGCAAGCTCGGAGAAACAACAAGCTGCGCAATGCTGACAACTGATAATCTCAGTGGGAAGGACGCTAGAATCCGCTCCGATGAGTTCAGAATCACATTCCGCAATTAGTCCCACGGGGTCACATTGAGTCCGTACCCCTTTGTGCTCGCGCAGGCTGCTACCGAAATATATTCGTCACCCAAGCCAATGGGCTGGTTCCGTAACCGCTATGGATTTGCAAGAAGTGCTAGCTGCGGTTCCGCTTGTGGGTCCAGGGTGACAGTATCCTTCCGTGGACTTACGACCATTACTGCGGGCCATGCCCACCTCATGATTTATAGGCTGACTTCGGAAAGGTTGTGCTCCTGCGCGAACGACGATGCGTCGAACACCGTCGCGACCGCATCCGCGCACACGCGCCGCCAACCAGTATCGCGACTTAGCATCTGAGCGGCGCGGCCTAGAACACCGCGCTCGATGAGCAATGCTGGAACTTCTGCAGATCGCCCATACTCGATCCCCCACGGAACCTCCCAGCCCGATTGACGTCGCCACAAAGCACGAATCCCCTCTAGGCAATGCTCGAACGCTTCTTGTGAGTTGACCTCGAGTCGAGGATCCATGAACAACTTACGGTTGGGCGAACCGTGGGCAATACACACGAAACCCGGGACACCCCCCTAGTGTCGCGGCTTGGGACCAGACGCAATCAGCCTCGACTACGCGTTGAGTCCTGCCTGACTCCCTTACTTCCCCGGCTCGATACTGCAGTCGTACCGCACGATCGCTCCGGAAGTCGCCACCCGCGTGCTGCCAGCGACGAAGCGAAATGCGATTGGCGTGCCAGTGCTGGGGCAAAGCGCAGTGCAGTCAGCTGAAGCCGGTGGGTAGCACCACCCGGGCTCAAGCTGCGGCGCTTCAGGGCTATCGAGACAAGTGGCTAGAGCATCACCCTCGAGGCGTTGGATCTCGCACACGCGTTGCTTCGTGCCGTCGGATGCGGTTTCGGTCTGTGCGGCACGCCTTCCGTTGGCGCCAGCAACCAACGGATCGAGCCAGCCGCGGCTCGAATCACAACCCTCCATTTCACTGGTCACGACGTGCACGCGACAATCGACGGATCCATCGTCATGCCGAATTGGCGGGCCGTGCCAGCATGATTGTGCCACCTTGTAGGAAAGCCCAGTGTGATTGAAGAACGTTTGCGGTGTGTCGAATGATTCGAGGAGGTCGGGATCGACTTGCAGCGGCCTTGTGAACTCGAGCAGCCGCGGAAACCCTGGCAAGAGGTCGAATGACTGCGGGAAATCGAAATAGGCGCCGACGTCAGACGCAAACAACGTCCTCAATTCGTAATAGAACGGGCTGTCTCCCAATTGGTAGAGGCTCGCAATATCGTAACTCGATACCGAGTCGAGACTCGCATCGTCGCGCGTCGAACCGAGGAAGACACTTACGAAATCGGGCGACAGTCCAAGCGTGTCGAGGAGCGTCTGTTCGCGTTCGGTGTTGGGCACGCGCCTACCGCTCAACAGCGAGAGCGCCGAGTGGATCGTTTCGATAGGCGAGTATTGGCTAACGCTACTGCTAGCCCCGGTGCGCAGGAGTTCAGCGCGCACCGCACTGAACCACGCATCATGCGCTGGTAGGTCATCGCGCTCACCCTGGCGTGATAGCGCCGGCAACTCTGCTGGCGTCGTCCATCGCGTGGCCTCGGTTTGACTCGCGTGAGCCACAGCGACGCGAATGTCAATCAAATCATCGTGGCTTGGATCGAACGTATCGCCCGGACAGCTTGAGACTTCCCCATTGTAAGGACCACCGTCAGGCAGACGCATCGCGGCAGCAACCTCTTCGCGCAAGGTGCGCGCAACCGTGGTGTCCGCGTCGTCCAAGACAAACAACCAAGCCTGCCGCATCGGGGGGCTGATGCGCTCTTCGTGATGTGCGACGCGAAAATCGACACTGCCCATATCAACCTCACCGTCGTCCGACGAACAGGCGACGAGTCCGAGTAGTACGAGACATCCAAGTCGATTCATCGCACCAAGAACTGCAATTGGTGTGCCACAAGAACTTCCCTGTCATTCAGCTGTGGAAGCGTTGCGCTGTGACAACCAGGTTGGCGTTCGTGAGGCCAAGGGAACCATTGCCTCGTCAACTGGCTGAACCTCGGCAGTTGACTGAATCTCTTTATGCGGAGCTTGATTCGTTCACCGATGTTGAAAGTTCCGGATCTAGTGTGTCGGCTCATGCGTTCGCTTACCTCGAGCGCACCAACGAGCATGGTGATGTTGCGCAGCAATTCTCCGTCATTCGATAGCTGAGTGAGTGCCGCCGTGGCGTTGATGAGCGCTGTGGTGGCCTTACCCTGGCGCTCAAGAAGTTTGGCCAGACTCTGTTGCCCGTCATCGGCTTGCTTGCGCGTGGCTTCGACGAGTTTGAGCGATTCAATCGCTGCGCCGAGATCGCGGGCCAAACGGGCCGGCAGAGATCACACGTCACGGCCTACCAAGAAGGCCAGTAGTGCACCGAGCCGCTGGTCACTCTCTGCTCGGACGCGGCGCAACTGCAGACTTTCCTTGGGCGCCTTCGGCAGATCCAGCGCCGTCTGCGCGCGCTCGTCTTGAAGCCCGTGAATCGTACCACTCATCGCAGCAGAGAGCCGAGCCAAGTTCTCGATCGTGCCCAAAGCCTCGGCCCTCAGCGCCTGTCGTTGCGCATCGCGAGCCAATAGAATCCCGAGAACTAGTGCCCCAACCACCGGGATCCCGGCGAGAAGCAGGAGCTTGAGGGGGATCGGTAAAGTGACACGCTGAGCCATCATTGCCTCGCAGCCGTCGCGCTAGGGCGCAGCGTCAGGAGATCCAACGGCAGACTCAGAAAAGCGATAAGCCGGCGGGACGCCGCGGGAGGCAGTACGCGCCTACTGGACGTCAGTTCCACGGACAACTGCGACCTTGCGCACCGCGGCAGATACGTCGGAGGACTTCACATAGCCGATAGCACCCGCATCATCCGCAACCATCTTGGCTACCGCGGAGGTGCTCGGCGCCTTTCGCGGTGGTCGCGCACCTCCACGGATCTTTCGATCGGTCCAGTACTTGGCAACCTCATCCTTGTCCATCCCGAGAACGGCCTTGTCGAAATCCTGTCTCAGTTCATTGCTTTCTGGGAGATTGACCGCAGTGATTTGCGTTCCGTCGTCCCAGGTAGACTTGGAAGTCTGAAAGATCCGCCGCAGCTCGCTCTTCGAAAGCTTCGTTGTCGCCCTCTTCGAACTGACAATCACGACGAGCTCGCTCCCCCCGGCTGCAATACTACCGGATAAGAGCAGCAAACTTGTGACCAAGCCGCCACAGATCAGCATGGATAATTTGCGGTAATTGCGACTCATGGTTCGTCCGGAAGGAAAAGCGGTTTGGTTGATATTCCGAGATCGGTTCTTGGCGTTATTTGCAGCAAACATGGGGACAGTGGTCCCAACGCATCAACTAGCTCGGCTTCTGGCAGAAGTTCGGACCATTGGGCACGCCGACGGCCGCCAGATCGAAGCAAGTCCACGTGGCCGGACAGATCGATGCGTCCGCCTTGCAGCCTTGTTGGGTACAGAATCCGGTAGCCGCGCCGGGCATCTTTGCGCAGTAACCGACGGGCGCCGTGCAGTCGCTATCCGCCGAGCAAGCCTTGCCAAATAGCTCGGCAGTCGAAACGGTACTCGAGGTTCCGCCCGTCGCAGCCGCACCGCCACTGGCGGCTCCTGACGCAGCAGTGCTATTGGCGTCACCCGCACCGGGTGCTCCCGCTGTCGCCGGGGCACCGCCTTCGGCGCTGGCACTGCCCCCCAGCGTTTCCGCGGAAGCGCCACCTTCGGTTGAAGCGGCATTTCCACCGGTAGCGTTGCTGCCGGTGCCACCAAAGTTTCCAGCGCCACCCGCCGCTGCGATGCATACCGCATCCTTGAGCACTTGGCCGGGGTCACACTTATCTTTGTCGCTCTGGCAGCCAGCCACCAGCCCGGTTGCACTCAACATCAGGATCGCAATGGTTGATTGATTCATGACGGCTCTCCTCGAAAACCCGACCAACAGACGGGCCACATCAGTTTGAAAGTTAGAATACCGCGACCAAGCGCGAATCGAAGGCACTGAAGCCAGCTGCGACATGGCCATCATCTTTGTCATAGAAACTCACGCGAAAGTACTGAGCCTTCAGCTTGACCGTCGGTGAGAAGTTGACGTTTACGCCGATGGATCCCGTGCTCGAACCGCGAGCGATGAGCTGAGTGAAGGAATTCTGATCCTTCCTCAGATACTCCGCGTAGACGTAGGGCTCGAGGTACCAGAACGGCAACTGATACGCGAGAATCGTATACACGTTCCACTGAAATTCGTTGGGCGCGTATCCACCGATCGCCAGGGGGCGCTTGCCTGTCTCGTACTTGGTCTGATTGCCGACCCATTCCACGCGCAGGCGGAAGGGCTTCTTGTCCCAAGACAGATCCGCGCCCAGGCCCCATTCGTCGAATGCTATCGTCGTTGTGTTCTGAATCGGTGGATTGCGCGCAATATTCAGGTCCTTGGTGATTTCCTTGTAGGTCCCGGAAAATCCCGACACGCCAACGGTAAGCGGATTGTCTCCAGTGAATGACAGGTACAGACGGCCACCTATGTTCTTGTTCTTGTCGATGTCACCTTGAACCGGGCTGCGGCCATTGGTGAGATAGGCGCGATATCCGAGTTCGACGCTATCGCTCGCGGTCGACCCAGCGAGCTGAACTCCCAGCGAGTGGGTCGGAAAAAATTCAGAGGCGAAGAAGGTGGGTAGGGCCAGCGAGATCAGCGTCGGGGTGCCATGATCCACATTCCAAATCCCGTAGGGAGTAAGAAAGTAGCCTACGGTCAAGGCAAGCGCATCGGACTGCTTGTACTCCAACTGTGCTCGTTCGAGAATGATGCCGCTCCATTGGACCTTATTTCGCCCCGTTGGACTATTTGTGTCCATGATGCTCGTATTGGTCGGAGTTACGGCTTGCGACCCAGCGTAGGTACCGCCTGGGTACGTCGTGAAACGAATTTCCATCAGCGTGCGGAACCGTGAGCTCGGTTGAGCGTCGAGGTAGAGATTAGCGTTGCCCAAGACGAATTGATTGGGCGTGTCAATCAGGTTGCGAACGGCCGATCCACTATCGGCTCGGATCAGCTTCCAGCCCATATCGGCAAACCCGTAGAGCCGTAGCGGCTCGACTTCATCGGAATGTGTGGCCGCTTCATCGAGCGCCTCTTGGCTCGCTTGAGCGGCTTTTTCTGCTTCTTCGACGCGGGTCGCGAGTTGCTGCTGCTTCGAGTTGGCTTCAAGGGCCTGGGCTTCGATTGTCTTCAACTGCGTCTGCGTCTCGAGAGCAGACTTCTCTGCTGCGGCTGCCCGCAATTCAGCCGCTTCCAAGCGACGTTCGAACTGAGCCGTCTGATCGTTGGTGGTCTCGCTCGGGGTACGGGGCTTGTCATCCGACTTCTTGGGTGCAGGTTGCGCCATCACCGCAGTCGCCGAAAGGAGAGCAAGAATGACGCTGGCAGTTCGGGTCACGTAAAATGGGCGCCTGCTGGGCATGGGCGGACAAACGTCCCCTGCTGGGTCGGCTTAATCCCCGACAGGGCTGTACGACGCGCGACACCAGCGCAACCACCCGAATTCATATCAAAGTCGCACCGGCAAATTTCCTATCCCGGGGATCCGCCAAGTACCGCGAGCCGCATCGAAACGCCGAAGCCCTCGAAATTGGACCTATTCTTCATTGGTCACAGCACGCACGCCGTTTCGGTGGGAGGTAGGACTCAAGCCGGAACTTCGAGCGCAAATATCGGTCTAAATTCGACCATTTGCGACCATTTATCGAACCGCCGCGTGGTCACGCCTAACCAACATCATGCAGCTCGCACTGACCGTGAAGCTACTTTCTCATGAGCGCTGACGTCGGTAGCTCGGCGCGAAGCACGCGAGGCGCGCATGACTACGAACCGAGCGACGACATGCGAAACGTGCAGGGGGAGCTCGGCTTCGTCGATTGTCCTCGAAGAAGCCGAGCAGATTGCAGCGCCAACGCTCACCACTTGAGGGCGACGACCCTCTAGTTTACGATTGGGTCGCGGCGTGCCATGCGAAGGCGGCCGCGCTATCTAACCATGATTCATCGAGGGGCTCCGTTCCCCCAGCGGTTAGCACGCGATGGGTCGAGCCAGTCATCACGAACAGATGCGGCGCTCGAGGGACCACAACCATGTTAATGAGACGCGCATTGAGTTCCAATTGGGCTCCAAGATCGGCCAAAACCTGTGGGCACTGGTTCCGCCCGTGCTGCTTAGTGTTGGGTGTCTGGGCGTCCCTAGCGGCGCCAAGTCGCGCCGCCGCCCAGACGATGAATGATCCGTCAAAGGCCGCAGCAAGGGACCACTTTGACCGCGGCCTCAGGCTGTTCAACCAGCTTGACAACGAAGGTGCGCTGCTCGAGTTTACGCGTGCCTATGAATTGGTCCCTCACGTGGAGGTCCTCAGGAATATTGGCCTCGTCTACGCCGCAATGCATCGGCCGGTCCAGTCTGTAGAGACCTTCGATCGCCTTCTCGCCAACCCAGCCGGGCTCGACGGGGGATCGATGGCGAGCATACGGACCGAACGGGAGCATCAGTTCGCCCTCGTGACTGAACTGGACGTGAAGGCCAACGTTTCCAATGCAATCGTCGAAGTGGACGGGATTGACGTCGGCAGAACTCCGTTGCGGCAGCCACTCAAGATTGCAAAAGGCACTCATGTCTTATCAGTTCAGGCTGCCGGATACGTCCCGCTTAGAAGGCAGTTGGAGTTGGTTGGCAGCGCGACAACCGGCGTTGACTTCGAGCTCCTGCCAGCGGATGCGGCCTTGGCACATCTGGTGATTCGGTCGAGGATCCCTGGGGTGATTCTGACTCTCGACGGCGAGAGCGTGGGCCAGACACCGCTAGCGGCTTCACTGGCAACTGTACACGGAGCGCACCGACTCGAAGCGCGACGGCCGGGGTACCGTACGGTGACGTACCCAGTTCAGCTGGGGCCCGGCACGGAGGGCGCTCTCGATATCAACCCAGAAGTAGATAGTCAGGTATTCGCTAGTACAAGCGGTTACCTCACACTGGCTATCAGTGAACCAGACGCATTGGTATTCGTCGACGGGGATCCCCGTGGTCCCTACACCTCGCCACTGCAACTGGTATCCGGGGCTCACTTGCTGCGCATCGAGCATCCCGACTTCTTCCCGGTGGAGCGCAGCATTGCGGTGCTCGAACGCGCAACATCGCACTACGTCGTGGAGCTCAAGCCGACCCCGCAGAAACTCGAGCGCTACCAAGCAGCGACACGTCGCCGAAGCACCTGGGGGTGGATCACTACGACCACGGGCGGCGTTCTCACTGCCGCGAGCGGCGGATTCCTCTGGTACAATCATGGCGTAAAGTCCGACAAAAAGGCTGTATTTGACGGGCAGGTTGCCCGAGCGGTGCCGGGTGGTGCGTGCGACCCAGCGGGGATCCAGCAAGCCACTTGTAGAACGGAACTGCAAATCGCACTCGACAACCTCGAGCAAGCGCGGGGACGGGACGTCTTTGGTTGGGTGGGGCTCGGTGTTGGTGGCGCAGCACTCGGATTCGGGCTCTACTTGCTATTGGGCAACGACGATCCCGAGCGCTACGCGCCGAAGCCACAGAGCGATGTGTTCGCAAAACATCGGCTTACGACCGTTCCTTGGATTGGTCCCAATGCGACTGGTGCAGCATTGCTCGGAGTATTCTGAAACACGGCGGACATCGCAGTTCAGCGTTTGCGCGCTGGCGTACTCTGGGGTGACACCACTACGTGGTATTCCCGCGTTCTGAAGTTCGCGTTGTTGGGTGATATTCGGCGTGCTAAGCGGAGCGATCAAATCTGGAGGTAGGTATGCTGCGATTACGTCGTCGTGAGCTGGGAAAGTTCGTGCTTCTGTCGGCCCTGAGTTGGGGCGCCATCTGGTCCTGCAGCAGCAGTGACAAAGAGCGGATCCAGGCTGCCGGTCTTGCCGAGGGCTGCACCCTCAATTCCGACTGCAGTAACCCGCTCGTTTGTACATTTACGCGCTGTCACGACGAGTGCAAAACCGACCGCGATTGTCCCGGTGAGCAGCGCTGCGTCAAGGGTGATGCCGGGCTGGTCTGTCAGCTCAAAGTCGAAACTGATTGCACCAAGAACCCAAGAACCTGCCAAGGCAAGCAGGTTTGCGGTATCGACGGCGAGTGCCGCGATAGCTGTACAGTCGATGCGGAATGCACCAAGGGGCAGGTTTGTGCGACAAGCGGAGAGTGCGCCAGTACGATCGTCACCAAGGACGTCGTTGATCCGAGCGGCAACATCCAGGTCGATCCCTTCGTCGATCCCGCCGATGGTGCGGGTGGCACCAGTGGCGTTGGAGGAGGCACGTCCGTTGGCGGCAAGGCGACAGGCCAAGGCGGGATGAACACCGCAGGGGCTGGCGTCACATTCGGAGGAAGCCTCACGACGAGCGCGGGCGCGCCCGCAACCGGCACTGCTGGCGCGAGTGCCACCGGCGGCGCGATCACGGTAGCCTCATCGGGCGGCGTCCCAGCGACAGGCGGGAAGAGCGCGGGCGGGGCGGCAGGGGCAACCCAAATCGGCACAGCGGGTACGCTGGCAATCGGTGGCACGACTCCCGCAGGTGGCAGTGGCAACCTGGGTTACGCCGGCTATGCGGGCGCCCCAGTGTGCAATTTCGGTTGGGGCAATTGCGATAGCAACCCCGCGGATTGTGAGACGAGTCTCGCGCTCATCACCAGTTGTGGTGCCTGCAACGTCGCCTGCGACCCAGCCCACGGTGCCGTGAAGTGTGATGCGGCCACGCTCAAGTGCGTTATCAATGTAGAAGGCGGAGGCTGTTCCACCGGCTACTTCGACTGCAACAAGGATGGCACTGACGGTTGCGAGGCAGCGCTTCAGACCGATGCCGCCAATTGTGGTAGCTGCGGTCGCAGTTGCGGTGGTGGCAAATGTACGGCAGGGCAATGCGGAGCAGCCGTAGTGTTCGACCCGACTGGCGCCACGAGCCTCTCGTACTCCTACACCGGTGATTCGTTCCTCGTTGGCAGCCAATTGGTGAAACTCAACACGAGCAACGGGACTGAGATCCGCACCTCGGTGTTGCCTCCCACAACGCCGGTTTCGCAAGGAACGATCCTGGCCACTTCGACGACGGCCATCTATGCGTTGGATGCGGATGCCACCAACGCGTACTACGCGATTAGCGGGTCTCCCGCTTCGATCCTGTATAAACCGCTCAATGCGACGGCAAGCACGGCCGCAAAGATTGCCGTGAATATGCCTGACTCGAACTACGCAACGATCCTCACGAGCAATAGTACGGCCTTCTATATCATGGCGTACGGTTCAGGCGGCAATCAGCTCATGACCGCCGCTAAGACGCTCACGACAGCGAGCACAGCAGCCCCGCTCTCGGGAATGACCGCACGAGGCACCATTTCCTGCATCATCGTGGCGGGCGCGAGCATCTTCTGGGTGGAGACGCCGAACGTAGTGTATGCGGCTCCGCTCGGTGGTGGTACGCCAGTCGCAGTAGATACGACGACGCAAAGCGGATACTACTCGTACATGCGCCTGGCTACGGACGGGACGTACGTGTACTGGAATACGTACAACGGCGCGAGCAGTCGAATTCGGCGGGTCCCAGCTGCTTCACCCACGGCTGCAGCCGTCGAGGACGTCGCGATCGGCGTGAACACGCCGAGCCAAGGCATTGCCGTCGACGACAAGTACGTCTATTTCTACGCGTCCTACCAGGTCTACAGAGTGGCCAAGGACGGAAGCGCTTCGGTGGAACCGCTTGCCAACCTGAACGCGGCCCCGTACTTCTACAATCTATTCGCTGTCGACAGCGGGTTCGTGTACGGCACCGGCAGCGCGGGGCAAGTCGTGCGCCTCGCCAAAGGACTTACAGCTCCCTAGTCGGAACGCATTGCGGCAGCTGCCTGACGCGCTGATGCGCTGAATCCGCAAAGGGCCTTTGGGGTCATTGAGCCCCGGAGGCCCTATTGCTTTCCACTCCACGCCAGCCTAGGTGGCAGATCCGTGGTAGCTTCCGCGGTGTTCATGGAACAGGGCTCGAACGACCACGAGTTCACTGCGGGGACGGTTGTCGCAGGCAGACTACGCATCCTTCGTCGCCTCGGTATGGGTGGGATGGGCTCCGTCTACGAGGTGGAGCACGAACTCACTCGGCATCGACGTGCCCTCAAGCTACTGCACGCGCAAATGGCGCAGATCCCAAGCGTTGTCGAACGCTTTCTGCGTGAGGCTTCCGCCGCGGGGCGCATCGGCAACCCGCACATTGTCGAAACCTTCGACGCCGGTCGGCTCGAGTCCGGCGAGCCCTACATCGTCATGGAACTGCTCCAGGGCAAGTCCTTGGCCGAGATCCTGAGTGACGAAGGCCCCCTCGCCGTAGACGCTGCCATTGACGTGCTGCTTCAAGCCTGCGACGCCATCGCGGCAGCTCACTCGAGTGGCATCGTTCACCGCGACTTGAAGCCCGAAAACCTATTCCTCTGTGGCCCGCAACGCGACTTCGTAAAAATTCTCGATTTCGGGATCTCCAAGTTCGACGCGAACACGACCGGCGTCGAGGTGCTGACCCTCGAGGGTGCGCCGCTTGGGACGCCCTACTACATGTCGCCAGAGCAGGTGCAGGGCGAGAAGACTTTGGACGGCCGCACCGATGTCTACGCGCTCGGGATATTGCTCTACGAGTGCTTGACGGGGCAGAAGCCGTTTGTGTCCGATACGCTGCCGCATCTCGTAGTCCTCATTTTCCAAGGTAACTACACCCCAGCCAGCGAATTGCGCCACCACCTACCTAAGGCCATAGACGACGTCATTGCCAAGGCCATGGCGCGCGATCGACACCAGCGTTTTGCGACAGCACAAGAGCTTGCCGCAGCGCTACGTGGGCTGCGAAGCACCGACACACGCGTAGCATCTGCCATTTCGGACGCGCCCCACGGCTTTGGCGATGGCCAGTCGGACCATCCACAACCGCCGCGGTCGACCCCGGCATTGACGCCGGATGTGTTTTCGCGACCGGCTTGGATCGGTCACCCTGCGGGTCGCGCGCCCGAAACACGGCGTCGCAACTGGCTTGCTGCAGCGATGCTCACCGCTGGTGTCTTGGTCGTCGGGGTTAGCTATCGCTGGTGGTCGGTGTACACTACCCAGCCTGTCGCTCTTCACCCGGCCAGTTACTCCGCCATCCCAAGTGCTTCCCCTACTGGCGCTGCTTCTTCGCCAGTAGGCTCGATTGACGTACTCCCGCTGAAACTCGTCGAGATGCAGGGCGTTTCGAGTGCACCGACTATTTCGAGCTCACGCCCGACGCGGCCAGCGACAGTTCTAGGGCCGAGTGTCGCCAATGCGAAAGTGGACGTTACGCCCGCGCCGAGTGTCGCACCACGGGGGAAGAACCGTGCCAACTCCTACGGCCTGACCGAGAAGAATCCGTTTGACTGAGCGTATGGAAGTGCCTTTCCGCGCGCTACGTGGCATTCAGCAGCGTCACACAACGAGTTTCGCATGCCGGTTTCACCAATCGGATCAAAAAAATCGCGAACTCGGTCGCTCGGAAACATGGATCGAGTGTCGGCAAGTAGCGCGTGCCGGTTACCGTGCGCCAGCTCGTGGGCCTCTGACCAGCGGCGAATCAGAAGGGAACGGGCACTCGACTCGTGTACTCGGCGTGCGCCTTGGCCAGCGCTCGATCCGTGATGAACGAGAAGGTTGCCGGCTGGATCGGTTGCGGATGCTTGACCCGCGGCGAGTTCAACACTTTAAGCATGTTGTCCACGATCGAAAATAGACCGCCGCGCTTGGCCCGACCCTTCGCGTAAATTGCAGCGCCATGCGGGGTGAGCGCGACCTTCTTCTCGCGCGGCTCGACCAGGCCATGGGCGTGCAGAGTCCGAAGCGACGAGCGCAGCTCCTGCAGGGTGGGGATCGCGTGGTTCAGGTAGTCCGCTGTCGCGATGAGCTCCGCGAGCGCGACCACCGGCTGCTCGGCGGTGCTCGCGTTCAGCGACGCCAGGATCCAGGCGTCGGTCCAGGTGAAGCGGAGGGTTGGAGTCTTACCGAGAGAAGCCATCACGAGGCTGTACCCCCACGGCTCCTACCCCAATTCTCGTGCGGGGACGAGGAAACGCGTGCTAATTGACTGTGCCATGCTGGCGAAAAAACGAGACAACATCGAACTTTTGCCGGACATCCTCGCCAGGGTCCAAAAGGATTTCGGGGCTGATACGGGTCGCGCTCTTGCGCTACTGAAGTTGTCAGTTCCTGAAACGCCACGGGTTCTGCGCTGCGTGGTCTTCTTGGCAAATGGGGATCTGAAGGAGCTTGCGGCACACTTAAGGAATGCCGCCACAGATTATCGCGATGTAATCTTCTGGGCTGAGTACGTTGACCACGCGAAGTTGAATCCAAAGCGCGTACGCGACTTCAATCGGGTCTTTCCGAGCGCAACATCTTTGGGCGCATCCGCAAAAGTTGCGCGCAAATCCAAATCACGGCGATGACCAAGAAGCGACGAGCTGCACGCAGCAAACTGGGCCTTGCGATACCAACCGATCCCAAGGCATTGCACAATGAGGTGCTCGCACTTCTCTTCGGAGGACGTCCAAGCCCGGTCGAAGCGCAAATTCGACGTGTTCGCCAGAGGCACCCCGCTCTTTCCGAGCAAGAAGCGGCTCAGGTTGTGTGCGAATGCCGGCAGGCGCTAGAGACAAGCTATGCAATCGTCAGCGCAGCGCTAACGCAAGGCGAAAGTCAAGTTCATGCGGCGGGGCGAATCATGCAGGCATTTCCCTGGATTGCGTCGCGCCATGTGGACGCACTGTGCGCATGGGCCTTTCTACTTGCCAAGTAGCACGTGAAGGGGTCAAAGGCTAGATCCCCGGGTCGTGTCTGACGCCGCGTTGGCGAACGCCGTTGCGGTCGGCATTGCTTAGGGAGTAATCCCACAACTCAGTATTCGCAGCACCGGAATGCCAGCTTTCTTGAGGGTGAAGTCGGACCAGGCAATATAGATTCGGTCTGCTTGGGCAGCGATCTCCGGATCGCGCCGATTACCATCACCGGGCGTGAGATCAGTCATCGAGTCCAGGTAGATGGAACCTTCCGTTGAAGCGACACGTTCGGTCGGAAGTTGGCCGAGTCGAATCATACCGTGCCGTCCTTCGTCGCCCTGCATCCACACGAGCAACAATGACCCATCTAGCTCCGCAACCCCCGGCGCAAACGCGCTTTTTTCGCCGGTGTCGATGGGAACGGACGCCTCAATGCCATGGGTACCGACACGCGCCACCCACAGACGGTACGGCTCTGTCTTTGCGGGACGATAAGCCCACGTCGCATAGGCGCTCGTGCCGACGAAAGTGACGGCAGGCGCACCGATATCGCCACGCTCGCCCATGACGAAAGCGCTTCCGACCTTCTTGCCAAGGAGCGAGAGCCATTGCGCTTCGAGCCGCTCGTCGACGCGATAGACGGCAAGCACGCTGGAGGCTCTCGCTGCTACCGCAGGCACGAATGGTTTCTCGGGGGTTTTGTCCGTACCCTTGAACAGAACCTCGGAAAGGGGTGTCTTGCCAGCGAAGGACAAGCTGCGCAGTGACCGAGGGAGACCGGTTTTTACTGCAGCTTCGTACTCTTTTTCGCAAGCATAGTAACTTTCGCAGGGGGCTTCGACGCCTGCCAATATCGCGATTGGAGCCTGCTGCCCGGCCACCAGCGATTCAGTAAGACTAAACGGTAGCGTTATTGCTCGAATTGGACTTGGTCCATTGTCGAGGAAAATCTCCTTAACTTTCCAAATGCCCGCTCCCCCTGAGTAGCAGCTAAATTCGGGGCTTCCGGCGACACCAGAAGCCAGTAGGTCGAGCTGGCCAGCAACGGTAGACGGTGCGACCGTCGTATACGCTGCGGCAGCATACGCTCGTGCCGGTAGAGCCACTTTTGTCATTGTGTCGGAGCTATCGCGCGAGAGAAACGACGCGAAGCCAATTTGAGAATTGTCACCGTGGACTGGATCGTTATAGCGCTCCCAAGTGAGTAGCCCCCCCTTCGCATCAGCCGCTATTCTGAGATTTTGCAGCACGCCGTAAAGGTCAAAGTCCCCGACAGTCACGGTGCGAATTTCATTGCACCCAGCAATCTTGTCAACTTGGGCATCGGCACGGGTTTTGGGGGTGGGCAACCCATTTGCCGAGACTCGTGCGTCCAATTGGGGCGTCGTCCTAGCGGAAGATGCTGGCGATTGCTTTTCAGTCTTGTTGTACCGGCAGCCGAGGCAGGTCGACGTCCCAACCGCCAGCATGGAACACACCTCGAGTATTCGGAAGAGTCCAGCGAAGTTCCTTGGGGCCACGCCCTGAATCGTAGCAAGATTTACACTTCGTAAATACTGGAGACGAACTTCCAAAACCGCGGCATATGCCGAGCTCCACATAACCCGCGCAAAAGCGAGATCGTCTCCAGATATGCGTGCCCCTTGTCGAAACGCCGTCGGGGCTCGAACAACCCGTGCCCCAATGCGGAGCAAAGCGTCATCCGAGCCCCGATTGCCTGGCCCTGCACGTAATCGATCGAAGCTAGGACCTTCGCGGCGCCCGACAAATGCCGGCTAGTTGGCCCACCATTTCAACTTGAGAGTGCGGCTGCTGTCGGCACGAATGAACGCACGTATTCTTTCCTGTTGAACGAATGGGACGGCGACAGACTGATAATAGCCGGATAGCGCGGTGATGGTTCCACCCTGTTCGAGTCGAACCCCCGAGAGACTCTGGTTGTCGACACTTGTGACCGCAATGTTGATGCTGGTGGGAGTCCATCCGACTGGCAATGCCGTGACATCGAGCATCTTCTCACCATTGACGACCAGCTGTGTATCGGTATTGAGAGCACCAAGGTTGACAGTTTCTTCTTCGCAACGGCCCATTCCGGCGAAGTCGAGCTGCGCCTTCGCGTACTCAGCGTCCCACGCTGCATTCCATGGTACGAACGCAGCCTTCGCAAGCGGCATCACATTGGCGCAGGCCGCGCGCGACATGAAGTGAATGAATTCGCCGGTATTGATGGTTCTACTGTAGTAGCCCAATTGCTTTGGGAAGTACTGTCGCGTTAGCTGGAAGTAGCGGGCAAGTGGTATCGAGCGACCATAGTCCCTCCAGATGGGGTAAAGGAATCTCTCAAACCAGTAGGATGTGCTCGCCGGAGTGTCGACGGAGTGACCTTGGGTATCCGCAAAATGGCCCGCCGCATCCGCAGTTCTGCCCAGTCCCATATAGGCGTCGTACTGAATAATCGCGTTGTAGAAACTGTCGCCCCACCCTGCATACACGCCTAAGCCAAACTTGTTGGTAGAGTCGTTGTGCGCCCACTCGACGATATGCGCCAACTCGTGGGTAATGAAGTGCTTCATCGTGCGATCGGTGCCATCTTGCCAAGGTGAATCGAGTTTAATGTCAATCCAGTTTCGGTTGAAGGCGTGATCGTAGAAAGCATCTGCATGTGCAATTCCGCCGCCGCCATTGCTCTTGTGCCCACGGACCCAAATTTGATTCTGAACGCCAAATGCACCGTACGTCTTTTGGTAGTAGTTCCACAGTTCTTTCGTAAAGTCGCGGGCGAACTGGGCATCACTTGGGTTCTTGAGTGTTATGCCGTCGCTTTGGAAGTAGTCCGCGTCGAAATACACGGCTACATCGCCATCATAGTTGACGCGGGTCAACTTTGCGCTGTGCCCTATCCATTCGTATGGTGACTCCTGAATCGAGGTTGGTGGGGGGGTGTTGATGGCTGCGCCGTAGAGTTGGAATTCGTAGATTCTTGCCACGTTGTCGGCGCCGGCATTGGTGATGTAGAGTTGCGCGTAGCGCATTGGGGTGGCGGCCGACAGATTGCGATTCGTGGTACTTGCACGGTTGTTGGTCACAGTGTCGACGTCTTGCCAGTTGACTCCGTCAAGGCTACCGCGCAATTTGAAGTCGCGGGTGTTCCAGCTCGGTGCTTCCAAGCCTGCGCCAGCGTGGCGCACGATCCACTTCGATATGTACTCAACCCGGCCCAAGTCAACTTGAAGCCATTTTGCACCTTCATTGGCCGCACACCACTTACTATTTCCGACGAAGGTGCTCGACTGATCCGCCCATTCAGAAGTGGAGCTGTCAACCGCACGTGCCGGAACCTCGTTCGAGACAAATGAGCTTGCGGTGACGGGTTTCCCCATGGCGAGATTTCTCGGGGCTTGGTGTAGCTCGATGTCCTGAATGCGAACGTTCCCGTCCCACTGCGGAAAGCCTTGCGTTGTCGGTGCGGGGTCAACATTTCCGCCAGTGGTGACCACTACTCTGAAGTACCGGCCCGTGACTGGAGGCATATCCCTATCCGTGATGTCCTGCACGTTGTCCGTCACTACGTCTACGTCGACCCACTGATCCGATTCCTGAAGGCGCGTGAGGACTTGGAGCTTGAAGTTGCGGGTATTCCAAGTGTCGATGAATTGCGGAGTCACCCCCGCGTGCCACACGACCCAGCGCGAAATGGCTCTGTCCGCGCCGAGATCGATGTAGAACCAGTCGAATCCAGTGCCCAGGGTTTCCCACCCCGTCGTGCGATCACCGTCAACCAGCTTGTCGCAATTCGAGCCATCACTGCATATTGAGACGAGCCCACGAACATTTTGCCCGGGCCGCGTGTAGTCGCATACATATGGAAGCGCCGCATTCCAGAGATCGTTCCATTCCCCCGTGTCAACCCGAAACTGAACATAATTCTCGTTTCCACCGGCATTATTTGGCTCATCGGCAGCCCAGTTGGTGTAGACGAATTTTCCTACGAAGCTCGAGGCCGAGCGCCAATAGCCTTCGTGCCCTGCGTCGGTGTACCCAAGCCACGACTCGCCCACGCGACCGGTAAGAAAGCTCCTCACGGTGTCGTTTTCGTAGGCAGAATTGATTGTCAGCAGATTGCCGCCGCGTCCAATGCAATCCTGGTCGGCTGCGTCCCAAGTCTTTGGCGTGGTGACAAGTTCATAATCGCCGTACTCGCAAATGTAGTTTAGGGCTTGCGCTCCGTTCAAATCATTCCACGTGGCGGAGTTGGAGCTGTTGCTGACCTGAAGGTGGACATAATTCTCGACTCCCCCTGCGTTGTTGGGCTCGCCCACATTCCACTGCTGAGACATCGGGTAGCCGAGCGCATTGCCGGTGACCCATTCGAATGCGCCTTCGGCTTTCGCGTCGCTCAAGCCGATCCAAACGGCGGCATCAGCATCTTGAGCCAACACGAGTTCGCGAAGGAGCGCGTTCTCCTCCGCGGTTTCGATCGTCACTAGGTGCCCGCCTCGGGCAGCGCAGTCAAGCTGAGCGTTGCCCCAGCTTGCCGGTTGCCGAATGTACTCGTGCTTGACGAGACCACGCAGGGTTGTCGAATGCTCGATGAGTTTCTTCAGGCGCATGGCGCTATTGCCACCGATTGGCGCCGAAGTGCTACATCCTTCGTTGGTGTGAATGCCCACCACGTAGCCCTGCGCATTGAGAATTCCAGCGCCCGTGGAGCCTGCCGCGGTGCCGATCTGATGCCGAAACCAATTAGTCCCAACCGGAGAAGCATAGTCGACTACGGTTCCACTGGCTAGGCGTTTTGCTCGCCCATTGGGGTGTTGAAACGCATACACCGTGGAACCGGTAGCGGGATCTAAGTTGGCGATCGGCGCCGTGCCGAATTCATTTCCGGGGTTTCCATCCAGGCGAACGATCGCGTAGTTGTAGTTGACGTTGGCTTCTTGCTCGACAACGGCGCGTACCAGGTAGCTCCGCGTCGACTTCAGCGAGCCGTCAGCGTTGTTGACGTAATTGAACTCGACCTGGTCGCCCACAGCGTAAGCACATGCTCCAGCCGATAGCATCAGATCTCGGGAAATCAGCGTACCCGTACAGCCGCGAACGTTCGACTTCACGTGGATGCCGACCGGTGACTCCTGGCTTCTAACCCATGGCCCCAGGGGACCCGCGTATGTTTCGACCTCTTGTGAGTTATCGGTGGCGCCACATTGAAGCGCGGCTTCGGACATGCCGACTTGCTCGTCGACTACCCCATCAATGTCGGCACAGGCGGTTAGAGCAATCATCAAGGGCACCAGGCCCAAGCATCCCAGATTCGTTCTCATCGTCGTTCTCCTACTTTTCTAGTGGCGCGCACCCCTGCGTCGAGTTGACGCAGTTGATCGGCGCAGCTGTGGGGGAGGGCTCAGCCCTCCCTCGCTTTCCTGTCGCACATCACTATACGACAAACTGTGTTAGCGCAAGACGCTATAAGCAGTACCAAGAATGATTGAGGCGCCACTCCGTTTGTGACCGACTAATTACGAACAAGGCTCAGGCCTGTGCATCCCTTGTGTCTTCGTTGTGACAATTTTCATGAATTCGTTACGATTCAGTGAGCCGCGCCCAAACTCATTCGCTATCGCACATTGGTTGTGCGTTACAGCATTGATCTACTGGTACTATGTGTAACGCGCGCGCGGCGACAGGTGACAGATGCGTGGAAGTTCGTCGTGCTTGCTGTTTGGTCGGGGCGCAGTCGCCCTGCGGACGCCTGCTGCAAACGAACGCGCGCCGCGCATCAGAGCAGCGCGCGCCATTACCGCTTCTTCAACATTATCTGGATGGTATACATGGTTCCCGTGTCGATGACCAAGTGGTCTGCGGATCGTGCCATCGCGCCGAAAGCACTGAATGGACGGTGAGAGAGCTCTTTGATGGTTCTGTTCCATTCACGCGATTCGGCACACCGCGAGGGCAGACAGCAATTCAAGTTGGTCGTCGGTACGCGCCCTCATTTGGAAATGCCAACGGCCGAGCTCGTGCCACTCGAGGCACCTAGTTAGCTTACGGTCCGTTCCCAAGACAAGCGGGTGCCTCTAGAGTGAACGTGCTCGCGCCCATAGCAATCGGTGTGCCACCTAGCACAGGTGTCCAATACCAGGAGAATCTGTGACACCGATGGGGGCTCGCACTACCTGCAAGTGTGCAAGTGCGTCAGTTTGCACACTTGCACACTTGCACACTTCACTCCTCAGTCCAACCCATACTCACGCAAACGATTGTAGAGAGTGCGCCGGCTAACACCAAGCAGGCGTGCCGCGAGAGCGCGGTTCTGCCCAGCTTTATCGAGTGTGGCGGCGATTTGGTCACGGCTCACCTCTATTCGCTGGGGCGGAGGCGTTGTGTTCCGGCATACTCGGGTCGGTTGACTTGCCAGCTCAGAACGAACTTGGTCTGCGTCGATCTCAACCGTGGGGGAGAGCACGACGAGACGTTCGACGATATTGCGCAGCTCGCGCACATTGCCGGGCCAGTCGTGTGTTACGAGCAACCCGAGAGCATCTTCAGTGAATTGTTTGGGTGATAGCGTTTGCTGCCTGGCCACACTGGCCGCAAAGTGAGTCACGAATATTGGCACGTCCTCTCGCCGTTCCCGCAGAGGAGGCACGACGATGGGCACAACGTTGAGACGGTAGTAGAGGTCGCTGCGGAACTCCCCCCGAGCCACCATGTCTTCGAGTGGGCGATGGGTGACGGCGATGAAGCGCACGTCAGCCATTCGTTGGGCAACCTCTCCAACTCGTTCGAATGTACGTTCTTGAATGAGCCGAAGCAATTTGGTCTGGATCAGGGGCGAGATGTCACCCAGCTCGTCGAAAACGAGCGTACCGCCCCGGGCGAGGTCGACGCGGCCACGACGCTCGCGGTCGGCTCCGGTAAACGCTCCGCGACAGTGGCCGAAGAGTTCCGATTCCAGAAGTGGCTCGGGAAGCGCCGAGCAGTGGACGGTCACGTACGGGGCGGTACGTCGTCGGCTCAAACGGTGCACTTCGCGCGCGACCAGTTCCTTCCCAGTCCCGCTTTCGCCACGAATTAGTACCGTGGCATCGCTATTGGCCGCTCGCTCAATGCGCTCTAGCAGGGCAGTGACTCCAGCTGAAGTGCCAACAATTCGACGTTCCAATTCGGACGGCCGGGGTGAGCGGCTTGCTTCGGTCAACCGCGCGAGTGCCTGGAACAACTGGACTTGGTCGATTGGCTTCTCCAGAAAGTCCGCCGCGCCGCTATGCAAAGCTTGAACGGCGAGCGGAACTGTGCCGTAGGCCGTCAGAACGGCGACGGGTACGTCTGCGAAACGCTGCCGCACCACCGAAAGCAGAGCGAATCCGCCCATACCCGGCATCTGCAGGTCGACCAGGGCAACGTCGACTGGCTTTCGTTCGAGCATTGGGATGGCGGCCTCGGCATTGTGTACATGGATCGAGGCGAACCCCTTCTTGCGCATCAACCCCTGAAGCACTGTGGCGAACGCGGTATCGTCATCCACGATGAGCACGAGTTTTTGCGAATCGTCTGGCGTCATGACAAGAGCGCTATACTCTGTAAGAAACGTCGAAGGGCAAACGCCGTTCGATGTACAACTGACTTGGAAGTGCTTCCAGTGATCCGCACTGACTATTTTGCTTGGCTCGCCTGCTTCGGCCAACTTGGGTTGGCTGCCCTGTCTATGGTGCAGTCCAGGCACCGGCCAGCGGGTAGACTCGTGACTCTGTTGTCGCTGAGTCTCTTCAGCTGGAACTTTGCGGCATTGACATTCGCGGGAGGTGGCTCGTACGGGTGGCGCATTGTCGAGCTGATGGGGTCGCCAACTACCCCACCGCTCGCATTGCACTTGGTGCTCGCCCTGGTGGGGAAATCTCGCAAGGCGCGCGCCTGGCTCACCCTTTCATATGTGGCATTCGGCAGCCTCAGTGCTGCTACCGCCTTGTCGTTCTTTTCAGCAGGACTCGCCAGCTGGGTTGAGGCCTATTGGTCGATCGCGGCGACGATACTCGGGGTTCCGTTGCTTTCATTCATTGTGCTGGCGCTCGCTCGGCACTTTTCCGAGGCGGTGGAGCGCGAGGAGCGCGTGCTGGTAAGCCTGCTGCTTCTGGCCTTTGGAATTGGCGGCCTGATGCTGCTGACCGAACCTGCAAATGATTACTTCCCTTGGTTACCGGGACTAGGCGCACTCGGCGCATTGATCTTTTCCTCGATGCTTTCTCTGGTAGTGGTTCGCTATGGACTCCTCGGAGAAGAACCGGGGGAAGCCGGTCGTCGCTACGCCGGTCCGCTTGCAACAATCGGTCTGGCAATATTCGTGTCGCTGGAAGCTGTGATGCCGTTGAACGAAACCTTGCGAGTCGTAGCCAGCCTCGTTCTCACGCTCATTTTGCTGGCTGCAATACGCGAAGTTTTGTTCCACGTATCCCAAAATCGCGAGCGAGTACAGCGCTTGGCGTTTCTGGGTCGCTTTTCGGCGCAGCTCGCCCACGACATGCGCAACCCGCTTGCAGCGCTGAAAGGCGCAGTCGAGTACCTTCGCGACGAGAACGACCCGAACGAGCGCGCTCAGTTTCTTGATTTGATGGCCGATCAAGTGGTCCGGATGCAGGCGGTGCTCGAGGGATATGGTCGGATTGGTAGACTCGAACTCGAGCCGCAGCTGATCTCCATCAATCCCGTGGTCGCCGACGTGGTGCGCGCTCAGAGTGTCGCCTGGAGTCGGCCAAATTTGGAGTTTGTCCCAGCGGACGGGCTACCACTGTGTAATGCGGATCCGAAACTGCTCGGTATCGCGATCGAGAACCTCATTCGCAACGCCATGCAGGCCTGTGGGAACGGTGAACCTATCGTTGTAAGAACTGCCCGTGCTTTGGAGGCGAACGCCATCGCAATTCAAGTTACCGACGAGGGCGTTGGGATTCACGCGAGTGACACAGAGCGCGTATTTGACGAGTTCTACACTACCCGTGAGGAGGGCAGCGGACTTGGACTGCATCTTGTGCGACGAATTGCCCGCGCACACGGAGGGGAAGTGACCCTCAAAAGCCGGCGTGGCAAGGGCACGACCGTCAGCTTCCGCTTGCCAACTAGTTCCGTTTGCCCGAAGTTCGATCATGGTTTGATGGGTGTTGGGCGGAACTAGGGGCCCGCGAAGCGGTACCGAAAGTCTGCCCGGACTTCGGCGGGAGGCGGAACTAGCGGAGAGATATCAGCGGCCAACTGTGCACCGCCGACAGCGCAATTCGCGTTGCGAGCGATGACATCGGTGCCGACCGGAATGATCGACTGGGGAATTCCAGACCGATACGATCGAACAAGTTGATCGTGCCAGTAGCTATTGCCGCGATGCTTGGCTGCCACGTGGCGCTCTGGCGCGACTCGGAGTTTCAGACGCCATTGCAACACACGGTCCTAACTACTTGCCGAGATTCACGTCAACCCGCCGATCTGCCGCCCAGGAGATCTCATCGGTGCCCATTGCGTCCATGGCACCTCTCGACGTCGTCGAGATCCTCGCGTCGTTCATCTTCTCGTCGACGATGGCAATCTTTACGTTGTCAGCCCTTCGGCCAGCAAGCGCCAAATTGTAGTCATCTGAACCCCGCGGATCGGCGTGTCCGACCAAACTCATTTGGCGCCCCTTCAACGGTCCTGAAACGAAGCAGTCAGCGAGCGTGCGCAACATCTTTTTGTCCGAGTCAACGACGTGAGCTGAATCAAAGGCAAAATGCGCATCATCATCCGTCATGCCACACGACTTGCGAATATCATACGACACGGCGATGGTGCTGCGTGTCGCATCGTCGTAAGGCTTGGGGTTGACCGCTGTAACGGTGGGAGCGAGTGGTGCCTTTGCAATCGGAATAGCGGGTGGCGGAGCCGCAGCCTTGGTTGCGCTGCAGCCATAGGCGGCGACCAGGGTCGTCAACGCGGCCAAGACACGTGAATGTCGAGTTACCATAGCGAGTTTCCTTTGGGCGTTAGTTGGTTTGAGCTAAGCATTGCGTGGTGTCAGCAGCGGTTCGTTTGGGTCCTGAACTGGGAGCAAGGGCATTGTCAACTGACTCAGAATCTTGTTCCACGTATCTTGGTGCACTGCCCGCCGTGGCAGCACGCGTCCCATTGGCGTTGACGTTGGCGTTGGTGCCGAATGTGCGCGAAGCACGCCGCCGCTCAGTTGCTCCAAGTCCAGATACTCATCGCCATCGAGCAGCCGCACGGCCGTCTCCGCGTTACTGACGCGTGCCACTTCCGCGTCGGAAAGTAGATTCATGATGGCATTACGCAACAGGTATTCTTTTCGTTGTTCGTTCTGCATAGTCGAGTGCCAAACCTTCCTCAATTCATTCGTCCCACGCATGATCGTGTCTTGATCCTGGCGGCCAACGTTTTCCGCCCCCCGCGCCCGCAGCGACTAGATCGTCATCGACATTTTTACTTGGTCGATGACCTCGGTTACTCCCGGAGCAGCCCAAGCCGCGCTGGCAGCGTCCTCGATGGATTGCCAGGACGAAGCATGCCCGGTAAGCGTCACCTTGCCGCCCGAAGTATCCACTCGGATTGACTTTGCATCTGCTGTTGCTTGGCGATGCAACGCCGCCTGCACGTTCTCCCTAACCACGGCTGAAGACGCGTCGGGCATCAGGGTGACGGCGTTGTAAACCGCGACTACTCCAACCAGATAGCGAACCGCACGCTCGGCCGCGTCCCGCTGATAGTGCCACGTCACCGCCCCCTCGAGGGTTACCGAGCCCTCGTGTACCCTTGCGGTTACCGATTCGGGTACATTTACGTTCCAGTTGAGCGCTCCCTGCACGGCCGCGGCAATTTCCGAATCGCTGCGTTTGTGACCTGCCGAGATTTTGACCGTAAGGTCCTGCGCGACGGTGCGAACACCGCTCACACGCTTCGTTGCATCCTCAGCGGCCCATTTCGCCGCGTAGGTATCCACAGAGCCGAGAAGTGTAACGACTCCGCCGTCCACACTGACCCCGATTTGGGCTGCGTTCACCTTGGGATCCCACTCCAGTTCGGTTTCGATGTCCTGCTTGAGTTGATTGTCGGGTTTGGTCAAAATACTCTCCTGACGCGTATTCGGGTTGACGGAGCTCGCTGCGTGCACGCGCACTAAAGCTCGCTGCAACGCGGCAGCACGCAGGATGCGTGCCACGTCACCCCATCCTGCCGGGGCCGTTCCAGATTGTAGCAAAGTAAGCGCGGAACCGATCAGTGCGGTCGGGCTTGGATGATGCGCGGTTTGCCGTGGCTCTCGCTTGGACCCTGTTCCTTGGTGTATCGCGGAACTCATTCGCAACTTGAGAACTCGTCCAAACTCGATGCTCGCTCGGCAGTCCCACTCACAGCCGATAAACCTATGCGGGCCGAAGGCTCCGTGGAAGAACACTTTGGCGTCATCCCGGCGAAGATTGGCGAGGCGGGATTAATGGGTCAAGACAGAGCTTGACGAGGCAATTGCCCGATGTGGCACGGCGCTTGCTGCTCTAGGGCCCTGAACTCGACCTGATCGCTGCGACCGCAGCAATTCCCAAGGTCGATGAACACGGAAGTCTGATCCATGAAAACACCACTCGTTTGGCTAGCAATTCCCCTCAGCGTATGTGTCCTGGTCGGATCCACGCGGGCGGCGCGAGCCGACGATGGAACCGGCCAGGTTCCAAACGTTACGAAGGAACGCGTGGAAACGACTGGTCCCAATCGAGCCCTCCTTCATTCTGGCGTGTGGATATTCGTCCTATCTTACGTGCCTGCAGTGATCGTCGCCGCTGAAAGCAACCGACATGGAGACAAGAATCTCTATGTTCCGATCGCTGGGCCTTGGATGGACCTCGCTGCTCGAGATCGCTGCCCTTCAAATGGTTCCTGCAAAAGCGACACCTTGAACAAGGTCCTGATTGTCGTCGATGGCATCTTTCAGGGGCTCGCGGCGCTCGACATTGTCGGCGCACTTCTCTTTCCGGAGACGCGCACGACAACGATTAGTTCGTCCAATCCAGACGCGTCTCGCCCTGCGCTCCCGCTTGTTCGCATTTTGCCGGCGCAATTTGCCGCAAATGGCTATGGAGTTGCGGCAGTCGGGACATTTTAGCCAGTCGGCTCGCTCCGATGATGGTCACCCTCGGTCACGTCTAGATCGAGGGTGTTTGGTCTTCCTGGTCCCAGTGCTTGTGCCTCGGGCAACACCCTTGCGCCCGCGTCAGAATACCAAGGCCGCATGGAGCCCGAGCGCAAGCCAGCTGAATGATGGGTAATCACCTTGAGGGAACAGCGTGTTGTAGCTGGCATGTGCACCAAGGTTGATCAACGGCAAGACCGTGAGATCCAGCGCGATGCCTGCGTCGAACACTGGCGCTGTGTGACTGGCCACATCGGCTTCAACCCTACCGACACCGATGTGCGCAAACACCGAGGGTTCAATGATTTTGCCGAAGCCCAAGCGCCCACCGATGAAGCCTCGATACATCCTATCATGGTTGAAACCGTCGAAGCGATAGTAGCTCCCGCCTATTTCTGGCGTAAGCGAAATCAGAATGAAGTCGATCTTACGACCGAGGCGCAATGCTCCGCCGCCGCCGGTACCTGCCCCGGGCTCGTTTAGTGTGGAAGCAAAATCCAGATCGAATGCCAGCACGGTCTTGGAACTGGAGCCTTCGTCCCCGCGGTCTTCGCGCGCTTCGGCACTGCCAACGAAGCAAGTGGTGAGCGCAGCAGCGGTGAGTGACGCTAGAATGGCAACCGTGGACTTTGAAAATGGGGTCGAAGAGGTTCGCATGAGAGGATCCAAAGCAATGAACGTGCCGCAGGGAATACCTGGTCGATAGCAGCATCACGCCGTGTAATTCGCGGCTGACGACCCAAATTCACCGACTCAGCAACGATTGTCCAAACCTACGTGGCGTCTCTATTGCTCTTGACCCAAGTAGCAGCAGAATCGGCGTAAGTAATTGGCTCGTCTGCTGGCAGGACCTGGGATACCGGCGGCCGCGCTAAGTCGACTACATTTCGAGAGAAGGCATTTCTCGTTGAGTGCAAGCCCAATAGCGACGAATACCGTCGTTCGAAGGACTCCTGCACTGACTGTAGCAACTCGGCCATTGTCTCCGGCTCAATCGTCAACAGGGTCTTGTGGCGAAGCAGAAGAGTTGCAATAGCCAACGGTCGCGTCTGAGCCGACTCAGACGCTACGATTTCGCATAGTGCGCTCGAAAACTCCGCCAATGCGACAATACGATCTTCTTCGTGCGCCCAGCGTCCGCTCATGCCGGGAATGTTGGACATGATTCCCAAAATGGCTTTCGGCAAACGCCAGCGCTCCGCGACGCCGAGCCCGAGCTTACGTAAAGACAGGCCCAGGACGCGTTCGGAGGCGAGTTCCAAATCCAGCCTTTCTAATTGTGAGAGGGCAAGGATCTGATCATACAACTCAGGCAGATAGACGATGGCCAAGTGTTGACCAAAGTTGTGAAGCATCCCGCAGATCATCGCCTGTTCCGCGTCGCTCACTTTTGCATAGGCAGCAAACTGTTGCGCGATTTCCCCGCTTATCAGTGAGCTGATGGCAGATTCTGAGACGCGAAGTGCCTGGGCGTCGCTTCCTTGATTCTCGAATAGGCTGACACTAAGCGCGATCGAGAGTACCCGATCGGTGCCGAGAATAACGATTGCATGCTGAACGCTCTCGACCTTTTCGCCAAATCGATTTCCGTAGGCGGAATTGATGATGCGTAGCAACTTCGAGGACAAGGCGAAGTCCTTGAGGAGCGAATCCCCTAGCTCGCTATCGGAGTGGGGACGCTTGTAGTCGGAACGGTTGCCAGCCTCCCTCCCGTCCCGTACGAAAACAGGAAAGTCACCCCTTCTTTGCATCATCAACCAAAGCCGGTTCAGCGTGGCGCGGTCTGTCTTGTTCAGCCGCAAGGTGCGCGCGGCTCGTTCCGTTGAAATGGGCGTATCGGAATCCCGAGCGACTCCTACCGTCGTATCGTGCGAGCTCGGGGGCGCTGAACTCGATCCAGATACGAGAACGCGCTCGTTTGGCCGCATATGGGTGTGGGTTTCGAACGCAGAGCTGGCCGAGGGCACGGAGCAGGCTGTGGCGAAGCGTACCGCGACCTCGAGCGCCGACTGTGGTCGCTCGCCCGGATCCTTACCAAGACAAGATTGAATAAGTGCAGCGGCTAGCGGTGGAACTTCAGGTGCAAGGTCCCGAACGTTAGGCACCGGTTCCCGAACCTGCATCAACAGGAGGCCTACGGGGGAAATGTTTTTGAAGGCATTGGCACCCGTCAACATTTCATACAGAATTATGCCGAGCGAATAGATGTCACTTTGCGGTGAGATGCGCTCAATCTGCCCAAGTGCCTGCTCGGGTGACATATAGCGGGGGGTGCCGACAATTTGGCCGTGGTGCGTATGTTTTGCGTCGAAGGAGGTGGCTTTGGCAACGCCGAAATCGACCAACTTAATCCGGAGCGGTTCACCCTCGAGCACGAAGATGTTGCCCGGCTTGAGATCTCGATGCACGATTCCGGCCGTGTGCGCCGCATGCAGTCCGGAACAGATTTGAGCAAGGTAGTCCTTCACCAGTTCGGTATCGAATCGCTTATTGGGCGTCATCAGCGCGCCAAGATCTTTACCGGTTAGCAGCTCCATGACATAGTACAGGCGACCGTCGAATTCCCCATAATCGAAGATGGTGACAATATTCGGATGTTGCAGGCTGGCGGTGATGCGCGCCTCGTCGAGAAAGCGTCTCGCAGTGTCAGCTTCACACTCGGCGTCTTTGCTAATGAATTTGATCGCAACTTGGCGACCAAGCGCTCGATCTTGCGCAACGTACACCGTGCCCATTCCACCGTGCGCGAGGGTCCGCTCGATGACATAGTTGCCAATGCGCTTAGCGATCATGGAAACAGGCCTTCTTGCAATTGCTTGACCAACTCGACGGACTGCTCGATCCTCAGTCCGCAGCTGAACGTCATACCGCCTTCTGGCGCTTGCTTCTTGTTGGAAAGTCGCACCTATTCCCCATTTGCTTGTAGTGCCCGCCCAGTTGGCCACGGAATTGGTTCACCTCAACGTTCGCCGAAAGCACGATGCGATTGGCAATCTGCGCCCAGAGTCCGGACGTTCGCACTCTATGGGCCGTCCCGGCCAAGCCGGGTGCGGGTCTGCATCGGTCGAGGCTTGAGCACGAACCGTCATTTGCCAAAGTCATGTCGCCAGCGCGGCCGGCAGTTGCGTTTCATTGAACACTTGGACGGCATGTCAAGTGAGCGCCCGTGTGTCTCACTTGGATCATGCCGCGCGTTGGCAGCGGCGCTGACAAACATCGCCTATTGCGCCGCGTCAGCGGCAAGCCGCAGTGAGTTTGCGCTCGTGGCCGAAGCGACTTCTGGCTGGCGCTTGTCGAGTGGTTCAGCGAAGAACTCAACCGTGTCAGTGCCCTTGCCCAAAGCATTGGTAATTCGCACCTTCTCGCGGCGGAGCCTAAACAGCAGATTCGAACTTGATGTCGGTGAATCCGCGCCGCGCGCACTCAGTGAGTGGATCACGGATTCCAGAATGTAGGCGCGAATCCAGTATGCAACGCAAGTCAAGAAGCGTTGGCCGTGCTCCGGGTCGAACACAGTTATCGCATGAACAATGCCTAGCTCTCCCTCGGCAATCAACGCGGACAGCGAAGGCCCGTAATGGCAGTATTTAAGCGCGATGACAATCGCATAGCGCTTGAGCGCCTGAACGAGATAGTTCCTTGCTCGCCTGTCCCCGCCATTGCGACAGCGACGATAATGTTCGAGCAGTTCTTCGGGAGAGAGCTTCAAGGGGTCATGGGCTTCACTCCGGTGGCGCGACCGCACTCGACGCAGTTCGATTTGCATGTCCTATGATTCCTAACCCTGCAATAACATTTTGTTCACTTGCTTGGTGCTCGGGCGCGTTGGGCGACCGAGTACCTCTCAATCACCCGGCGCACGTTTCAGGGTTGCCGCATAAGGCACACATGATGCCAACTCACGATAGCAGCAGGCTTGTGTCAGCCAAGCAGCATATCCAGCCCAAGAATCGCAACGTATGGAGTTTGCGTTCGCGCGAGTACCTGCAAAATGCTTTTGCAGATTGCGAATGCCGCGTTGCGAAACTGGGATGTCGGGCAACTGGTTGGAGAAGCTATCCGGATGCCACTGGACCACAACTCCGCATTGGGGTACGAGTTATCGAGAAGGCCTCGATAGCCATCACGCATGATGGCGACAGGCGCATGCCTTTGCAGTCCCGATAATACCCAGGGGTTTTATGACCAACGAGATTCTGTTTTCCTCGTGCCAACTCGGCCGCATCGAATTGCGCAATCGCGTAGTCATGGCACCGATGACGAGGAACCGAGCGATCGGCAATGTCCCAGGTGATATGGTTGCAACTTACTACGCGCAACGCGCCGAAGCTGGGCTCATTGTCACGGAGGGTACCTCTCCGTCCCCCAACGGGCTCGGTTACGCGCGTATTCCTGGCCTTTTCAACCCAACGCATGTCCGCGCTTGGCGGAACGTGACTGACGCTGTGCATCGTAAGGGCGGTCGCATCTTCGTGCAGTTGATGCACACCGGGCGCGCGTCGCATTCTGGTAACCTCCCAGCTGGAGCCCGTATTCTCGCGCCTTCTGCCATCGTGCTAGCGAGCGAGATTTGGGTCGATCCTGAGGGTAACCTACCTGCCGAGCTGCCCGAAGCGATGACCTCGGCCGACATCGAGAGCACAATCGAGGAATACGCGCGTTCGAGTGAGTTGGCAATTGAAGCGGGCTTCGATGGGGTGGAGCTACATGGCGCGAACGGCTACCTAATTGAGCAGTTTCTCAATACGGCTTCCAACCAGCGCACTGATGCGTGGGGAGGTACGGTAGAAAACCGCACCCGGTTCGCTGTTGAGATAGCTCAGCGAGCCGCCGCGCGCATTGGTGGTGACCGATTGGCAATGCGTGTTTCGCCGTATGGCGTGTTCAACAACATGGTCAGCGACACCGCGACAGAAGACGTCTTCGAGTTGCTCGCACGCAAGCTCTCGGTGATTGGGCTCGCATACATTCACGTCGTGGACCACAGCTCTATGGGTGCCCCCGAAGTCAAAGCCAGCGTCAAACGCAAACTTCGCGATGCGTTTGGCGGTCGGACTATCTTGGCGGGTGGTTTCGACCGGGAAAGCGCGGAAGCCGCGTTGCGTGAGAAGCGCGCCGATCTAATTGCCTTCGCCCGCAAGTTTCTCGCCAATCCTCGGCTGGTAACACTCATGCGCGGTAACAAGCCGCTTCACGAGCCCGACCCTGCCACGTTCTATACGTCGGGAGAAAAAGGCTACACCGATTACCCCGCGTAGATTGCGGTAAGATGCAGCGGTTGACCCGGGTTTGTATTCGCAGATTGCCAAAGAACCTCCAAAGCCTAAGTCGTGCGCTGCTCGAAGCCCCAAAGCCGTATTGCTGGATCTCCGCAACTTCGATGGTTTTGACTGAGCCGAGCGCCATTGGTAACTCGCGGCATGTATATTGCGTAGTAGTTGGTTCTATGCCAGCCGATGCCATTCCCATTTCCGCTGGGGCGCCCCCACTCGTGCTCCGCCGAGCGATCTGCTGTCCACGCTGCGGCGACGTTGGGGTCCGCCGCTCGCGAACGCGAGGCTGGTTGGAGCGGCTCTGGCAACGGTTGACGGACCGCCGCCCATTTCGTTGCGAAGGCTGCACCAATCGATTCATGGCGCTGCCGCAACGCCACACTGCGAGGAGTTGACGGCGATTGGCGCGAAGACCGGCGAGGTTACGCGCTCGATGTACCCTGCGCCAATCGGCACCGTGTCATTGACGTGCACCGGGAAGGCGCGCTAGCGCCGTAGCCTAAATACGACCAATCGATGGCACTGCGCAGATTCAGGCTCGATTGCGCTCAGCGCCTGCAGAAAGCAGCGGATAACGAATGGCCGCTGCCTGTAGGCGAGGCAGGTCCGCATCCGACAGGCTCGCCCCGTGTGGAACATGCCGAGCGCGCGCTTGGCGCCGATTAGATCGGTCAAAATGGCTCGGGGTTTGTAGGTCCTGGCCGCTTTGCCCCGGTAGGCGGTACCTGCACGCTTGCCGCTCGTCGGTGCGCCACGGACGCACCGACCGAATCGTCCCTGCTACCTCCCAATATGGATCCCGGCGATCGGACCAATGATGCCAAATGCGCTGAGTAGCCAAAGTATCACGACGATGATAACGACGACGTTCAGAATCGACTTGATGCGGCCTTCCATTGGAATGTACGTGTTGATCAGCCAAAGTATCACACCAACTACGACCAGAGTCACAACCAGATTGATTAGCGACATGACCAATTCTCCATACAACTGCACCGTCAGTGCGGCACGTATGCAACGCGTGTGCCGCGCAATCCGTGCCAAGCCTGAACCATTCAATGAGTCGTTGCGCGGCCAAAAGTCGCCCACTCATGGAAGCCTTCATTGGAGGGCTCTCTTCAATGCAACTCGAACGCACGACGACTACGCGGTAACCCGCACAATGCCAATAGAAGCAATAGAGATGGTTCAGGCAAATTGACATAGAGCGAGCTAGCAATTTGCAAATACCTTGTCGTGTCATTAGAACGCGAGGTCTCGTCGCCGCGTAGCGGGAACGAGACTTCGTATGACTGGCTCAGATTGGGGTTCCCCACAACGTCGACTGCGAGCTTTGCGCCCGATCGCACGACGGCGCGAACATTGACGCCGCGGTCTAGGAGCTGTTCCAACGCGCGCCGGCCCGAGCGCCCAGCGCCGCCAACCAGAAGAACGGTCTGCTGCGTGGTCATGTGAGTTCCGTCGTGCGCGACGCGGCCGACGTCGGATGTGCGCCTGCCTCAGGTTGCCTACGGGAAGACCGAGGAGCATAGTCGAACGAGTGGGAGGTTGGGAGCGCTACATGCAGAACTCATTCTATTCAGGTGTCTGCGCTGTGATCTTGGGCTGGGCTGGCGCAAGCGCTGTCGGCTGTGGCGGCGAGCAGGTGGGCGGATCAAGGCCCACCGGCGCGGTGCAAAGTGACGACTTCGCGAGCCAGTTGGCGCAAGCCTTTTGTGCGGGCATATCCGGCTGCTGTGGCACAGGTGGCTTTACGACGGACACCGCAAGCTGCGCCGCGGCGTTGGCAACGCAAATAGATACTCAGTTCACGACCCGCTACGCCAGCCCGAATATCGGCTACGATCTGATTGCGGCAGGACGCTGTGTGGACGCATACCGCAGTGCCGCAAGCGACTGCTACAATCGCAAGGCTGGCGACAGCGTCAACGCCATATGCATCCAGGTGTTTCCCGGCAAGGTTGCTCTCGGCGGCGCTTGCACGTCAAGCGAAGAATGCGCTCAGGACGCCGCACGCTCGGTGAATTGCACGACGGGAGTTTGCGGCATTTCTGGTTCGTCGACGCCTAGTTTGGACGGTCCACATGCCAAACTGGGCGAAGCTTGTGGGAGCACCTGCGAAACCATGGCCACTGGTGGAATGACCTGTGGCGGTGCCGTTAACTATGACCCCAGGAGGTCCTTGGCTACCTGTTGGGTCGACGATGGTCTAGTTTGTGGTGCGAGCGGCAGCTGCGTGGCGGTCCCGAGCGTGGGACAGCCTTGCGCGGACACGTATCAATGCGCGTTAGGGGCTTACTGCAATGGCACGAGTTGCGTAGCGCAATCCGCCACGGGATCTTGCTCTGGCAGTGCCTACGACGCTTGCGTGATAAGTTCGTACTGTGACTCGACGACCTACGAATGCGCCCCCAAATTGCCCAATGGTGCAGCCTGCCTTTCGGATTCGGTTTGCAGCGGTGGGGACTGCCTCGACGGTCTTTGTCGCACTTGGTCGCTAGCCAATGCCAATACTTGCTCTGGGAATTTGGACGACTAGACAAACGTAGCCGCGCTTGCGGCGATCATAGACTCGCGGTCAGGCGCGATCGTCTCCATGCAGCCGCGATCCAGAATCTCGAGGGGATCCACCTCATACTCCGCCAAGCTGCTTAGCGTGCCGGGATTGCTACAGTCTCAGCATGTTCGGCGCTCTAGGCAGATTGCGAATCCCTGTTGGCATTCCCCCAATTGTCCCTCACAAATTCGATTCTCAGTGGTCTGTGGTCGACGTGCGAGTTCCCGACCATCACTCGTTTTTGATCGAGTGGCGATAGGTAATTGCGGTAGCCTGGGGTGCTTGGCACGAGCTGTGCAAACGAACAGCCGCGCCTAGAGGCGGCTTCAGTCTAAAGGAACGGACCCTCACCTAGCACTGACATCTCGATGCTCCTTTGCATGCCGAATGACCACGACCAACCAAGCTACTTGAGGCGCTCGTGACGAGCTGTGCACTGCAGGATCTAGCGACAGTCGGTGAGCCAACTAGAGGCCCGTACTCCCCACTGCGTGGCATTTCCGTTGGTCAGGCGGATTGAAGTCGCCACTGTACTTGCGCCAAGTAGCCTTCGCCTTCGGCGAACGACAACATTGCCAGGCCTGCTGGCAATAGGTCACCAATACTTCGCGGGATGCTGCCCCAACCTTAATTTCGAGTGTGCCGAGATTGTTTTGCTCACTTGTGCAGAATGCAAGTGGACGCTGTCGCAATCGCAACGGTAGTTTTGGTCTAATCAAATGAAACTTACATACCCCTTGCAGGCAGTTCCAATTCGGTCCATAGCTGCGCTCCCATGAAAGGTCAGTTGGCCATGGCATCGACGTGTGAGAAGTGCCAAGGAACGGGAGAGCGCACGGCGACGACGAGGAACTTTCCGTACGAAGGGCAGGACTTGCATTGCCTCGCGTTTGTTTCTAGTTGTACGGTGTGTGGACACCGCTGGGAGGATGAAGCATACGAAGCCGAAAACTCTCGTCAGATCGGCCAAGCACGCCGAGTCGCTTCCAGCCGTCCACTAATGTCAGGCGACGCAGGTAGCTCTACTGCATCCAAGTCTTGACGCGCCTCCGTAACTCTGTCGCAAGTTGCCCGCCTTGATTCGCAAACAGCCGATGGCGCCTGCACCCCAGGGAGTGCGCGGCGGCAGAGACCATTCGCAGTTCATGCCGTCGGGTCATCCATTTGGCAAAATCCACGCTGCTAGAGGCATCGTGCGAAGCCTGCAGTCCCGCCAATTCCAACAATATTGCGCACGCAAGTAAGTGTTCACGCAAATTCCGCCTGGGCGACTTCAAAATCGAGACCGCGGCACGGAAGGTGCAGGGTTACACCAAAGTTCCTAGGAGCGCTGAAATTCCAATTTGGCGATTACTTCTGCAACATTGCGAGACAACCTATCCAACATCGAGAGTTGCTGTGAGAGTGTCTGACCAAATCACCACGCTCTGACCTCGACTCCGCATTGGGCACCTGGTCGTAACCACAGAATGTTTAGTCCGTCTGCAACGGCGTCATCTCTGCGGAAGGTATAAATTCATGCTGAAGCGATATCAAAATGCACACAACTGGTCGCAGCGCGTCGCGGATGCATGCGTCGTTGTGAGCGCCTGGCTTGCGGCGTACGGACTACGGTTCATGTTCCCGTTTGAGCTGCAGTTGCCAATCGCTGTCACGAAGGGCGATCCGGCATTTGCGGTTTATGCAGCGCTTTCTCCTGTTGTTGCTGCACTCTGGATTACGGTGCTCACATTGACTGGCGCCTACGAAGCGGAGTTGGTCTTCGTGAAAACTCGCGAAGTTCAGCTAGTTTTGCGTGCTCATGTCGTAGCGCTGCTCCTCTTCATAGCGCTTACATACTTCTTTAAGTACGACAAGTACTCTCGGTTGGTCATGCTGTACTTCGCCGTACTTGGCGGGATGGGTCTATTGACATTGCGGATGGCGCTACGTGGTGGATTGCGCAAATTTCTCACGCGTGGCTTTCGTCTTAGAGGGGCGCTCGCCGTGGGCGAGGGCGCTGGAATGGAAGGCCTTATTCAACGCCTCAACGAATCGCCAGCACTAGGCCTGCGCGTTCTCGGCGTGTTGACCAGCGAAAGTTCTTCGTCCCACGAGATTGCCAGAGCACCAGTACTTGGGCACTACTCTGACTTGTCCGAAATCATAGCGCGGATCGCGCCTGACGAGGTACTGCTTGCCCTGCCACCCGAACAAAGCGAGCACGTCGATCACTTGCTTGAGATCCTGAAAGACGCAACCGTCGACGTGCGGCTCCTACCCGACGTACATAGATTCGTTACACTTGGTTGCGAGATCGAGCTACTTGCCGGTCTCCCTGTCGTGCGAATCAACGATTCCCCCGTCATCGGCATGGCTGCAGTCGGCAAGCGCGTAACAGATGAAATAGGCGCAGCAATTGCCTTTGCCCTGCTGTCGCCCATCCTGCTCTTGATCTCCCTCGGTGTGAAGCTTACCTCAAGTGGCCCTGTCTTTTACGTTCAAGAGCGCATGGGCCTGGATGGTCATAGCTTCTCCATGTACAAGTTTCGCACGATGCGCACCGACGCAGAAGTCAATTCTGGGGCCATATGGACTCGGCCACACGACAATCGATGCACGGTGCTAGGCGCCTTCTTGCGTAGAACCAGTCTGGACGAGCTTCCCCAATTATGGAATGTCCTGTGTGGCGACATGTCTTTAGTTGGGCCGCGCCCCGAACGGCCGTGCTTCGTGAGCAAGTTTCGCGACGAAATCCCCCACTACATGCTACGTCACAAGGTGCGCGCTGGCATGACCGGCTGGGCGCAGGTCAATGGGTGGCGCGGCAACACGTCATTGGCGCGGCGTATCGAATGCGACCTCCACTACATCCGGCACTGGTCCTACGGGCTCGACATTGCCATCCTATTTATGACGGTGTGGAAGGGCTTCATTCATAAAAATGCATACTGAGGGGATACTGATGAGCAGAATGCGACCCTCCGTGTGGAGCTCTCTATGTTGCGTTTGGTGCGCGATTGGATGCGCCTCCACTCCTCCAGTGGTCGTTACACAAATGCCGTCTGCTGTACGCTCCCAACGCATCGAGACGTTAGACCCAAAACTGGTGCAGCAAGCGGCCTCAAACGAAGAGGAGAACAAAGCCTATCGTGTTGGGGCGGGCGACACCTTGCTCGTGGCAGTATACGGGCACCCGGAGTTGTCGATCGCACCTTATGCGGGCGCGATCGTGGGCACGCAGTCATCTCGGCTTGCTGGATTGGTTATCGACAACGACGGCACAATCCAGTTCCCTCTCATCGGGTCGGTACAGGTTGGCGGCAAGAGCGCCAATGAGCTCCGGCTGTTCTTGGAAAAGGAACTCGCCGCATACGTCACGGAGCCCAAGGTAACGGTGCAAGTCGTTTACACGAGGAGTCTTCGTTACCATCTGCTCGGTCAATTTACGGAACCCGGGCTAAAGTATGGAGACCGGCCCATGCGCTTGCTCGAAGCCCTGTCTCTCGGCGGAAGCATCATGCTCGAGCGCGCCAGTCTGCGTGCGGCGTACGTGGCTCGAAATGGACGGCGGCTACCGATCGACTTTCGGCGACTAATCATGGATGGCGATCTAAAACAGAATATCTATCTTCGAACGGGCGACGTTGTTATGGTCCCCGACAAAACGAGTGAGCAAGCATTCGTGTTCGGCGCTGCTGCAACAAGCAACCCGCGTGGAGGGGCAGTGCAATTCATTAATGGGCGACTGACCCTACTGCAAGCGTTAGCCCAAGCAGGTTTCGGGTTCAGAGACCAAGTCCAAGGTCGGCTATCGTCTACCTACGTAATTCGAAGTGCGGGGGATCGCGGTGAGCTCTTCACGGTAGATGCGACGCAGATTCTCGAAGGCAAAGCTGCACCGTTCGAGTTGGCGCCTGGCGACGTCGTCATGGTCCCGCCCACGGCGTTGACCAGCTGGAACGAGACGCTCCAACAGTTCCTCCCTACTTTTCAGATGATTTCGGGGGTGCTTACCCCGTTTGTCGAGATCAAATACCTTACGCAATGAGTGTCCAAATGAACCAAATTCCACGTGACGACGGTCAGTACCGCCCTGGTTCCGTGCTCTCAACGAGGCGTTGGGTAGCGAATGGCTCAGACTTCGCCGCTAGTGCAACTGATACCGTAGACTTTGGCCAGCTCTTCAGTGCACTGCGGCGGCGCTGGCGCTTCATCTGTCTAGTGGCATCAGGCGTCGGCTGTGTGGTCCTGGTCTACACATTCGCATCAGGCATGGAGTTTCGCGCTGCAAGCCAACTCTATTTTGGGGAAGTCAACCGAAAGGCAAGTATCGCTCCAGACTCCAAGCGAGCAATTGACCTGTCCGGTGCGTCTCAGGAGCAAGTTGCAAGTGAGGTGGAGATCTTGCGGAGTCGCTCGCTAGTGAAGCGAGCAGTATTGGATACTGGGCTTAACGTTGCCATTTCCTTTGCAGGGAAGGGTGAGCCGAATTATTGGCAATGGCGGAAATCCGGGAGAAACACCGAGCTTATTGATGGCGCCCTCGCTCTGGTTCAACCCGCTGGTACGACTCTAGCCTCGACCATTCTGAAGCCGCAACGCTATCGTGTAAGATTCACCAGTGCTTCTGAGTACGTTTTGTCTTCAGGGAATGTCGACCTTGGATACGGCAAGGTGGGGGAACCGAAACGCGCAGGTGTTCTAACGCTCATGCTTGTGCCCGGCAGCAAGGGTGCACTCAAGACTGGAGCGGCTTTCGATCTCGTTGTGAACCCGCTCGACCTAGAAGTCGACAAGGCGCTTCGCTCGCTCCATGTCACTGCCCCGAAGGAAAGCGCCGGTGGTGAATCATTGAATGTGGTCACGCTTGAGTTTAGTAGTTCGTCCCCGCGTCTATCTAGCGAGTTCTTGCAGAAGCTAATGATGGCATACCTGAGCGAACGCCAAGCCTGGAAGACGGAAGAAGCGCGCGCGGCAGAAACCTTTGTTAACAGTCAACTGGCAAGCGTACGCGAGTCTCTCGATCGCCTGCAAGCGAAGCTTGCGGATTACCGGAGTGGCAATGGTGTAGTCGTTTTGGACGATCAGGCCAAAGCTATGGTGGAACAGATCGGTAAGTACGAAGAACAAAGGGCGAATGCCCGGCTACAAGCGGCAGCATTCACCGACATGAAGCGGGCACTCAAGGCCGAAAATCCGCCAATGGGAGCGTTTTTGCTCGGGGATGCCAATGACAAGGTGCTTGAGAACATGGCGGAATCGCTTTCCAAGGCGAAGGAAAAGCTAACGGATCTCGAATCGCGATTTCAGGATGTGGCACCTGAGGTGCGGCAACAGCGAGTTCAAGTCGCGGCACACCTCGAAGCCGTTCGTAACTACGTCTCCAGTCGCCAGATGCGCGCGCAGTCCAATCTTGGGACGTTACATGGAATTATTGGGCAATTCGAAAACAAGTTGAAGACAGTGCCGGGGGCTGAGCTCGGGCTCGCGCAGCTGACGCGCGAATCCGAGGTGTATAGCAAAACGTACTCGGACCTTCTCGAGCGGCAGCAGCAAGCTGGTATCATCAAGGCATCGACTTTGTCGATGAATCGTATCTTGGACATCCCCGAGATTCCATTGCGGGAAGACTCACCGCTACTGCCATTGCGCTATGCGGGCATTTTTGTTGGTGCTCTTTTCGGTGCAGCAATCGTGTTGGCTCAGTCGCTTTTCGCGCGAACCATGCAGGGGCAGGCGGATCTCTACCGCACCGTAGGCCCCGCACCAATCTTGGCCTCAATTCCGCGACGCCCTTGGAAAAGAAAGGGTGCACCGGTTGACCTTGTGGCACAATTCCCCAATTCTCGTTTTACTGAGGCGTTTCGCACGCTTCGTATTAAACTGTACTCGCTTCGGGTCGGCGAACGCGGTACGGTGCTGGTGGTAACATCGCCGAGTGCTTCCAGTGGCACTACGACGTGTGTCCGCTCGCTCGCCTCGGTACTCTGCGCCGATGGAAAGTCGGTTCTGGTCGTCGATGCCAATCTTCGTCAGTCCGCGACGAACGGTGTTAGTGACGGTCCGCAAGAACCAGGGTTGAGGGGCTATTTGCGCAACGACTTTGGCTGGCTCGATGTGGTGCGCAGAATTCGCCAGTCGTTCTCGCTGTTGTTCTACATGCCATCTGGAGGTGAAGACCAGCCCGAGCTATTGACCTCGGCTCGCATGCACCGATTTCTGCGTGAGGCGCGCGATACTTTCGACTACGTATTGATTGATTGCCCAAGTTTTCCACAGGCGTCTGAAGCATTGGCGTTGTCACAAATGGCTGACGGCACGCTGAGCGTCCTGCGTATGCACAAGACCCCTAGAAACCTTGCGTTCGAGCATATGGCCCAAATTTCCGCCGCCACTCGCTTCCATGCAGTTGTCGTCAGTGACTCCGATATCACCTCCAGCGCAGGCATGCCCAATTCAGGGGAGGACTTTGGGCGGGCACAGGCAGCAGTGCAGTTTCCGCTTGATGGCCTGCAGCTCGAGGAAGACTTCCGCTCAAGCATTCAGCATTCCCACGCACTAATCCTGTCGCGGTCGCCAAATGCAAGTAACGTGCGCCACCAGGAATTTCCCGTTGCGCAGGGAGGGTCGGAGGGTGAATGAAGCGTCTCAAGCCAGTGGTTTCTCGAAAACAGCAGGGCTGCTGCAGGCAGAGTCGACGGAGGTTGTCTCGCGGAAAGCGACACGGCTGCGACGGGTCATCATTGCAATTCCGACGCTCAACGAAGTTAGGCACATAGAGTCCGTATTGCGTCAACTGGTAGGCGAAATTCCGAGGACGGCCAACGTGCTTATTGTCGTTGCTGATGGCGGGAGCACGGATGGTACCCAAGCTGCGGTCGTGGCGTTGTCGTTAGAGTACCCGAGCATTCATTTGCTTGACAATCCTGCACGCATTCAGAGCGCCGGCATTAACCTTGCAATGCGTTGCTATGGACGGGAAGCCGATGTCTTAGTCCGTTGCGATGCCCATGGGCTCTATCCTCCGAACTACTGTGAGCGCTTGCTCGAAACGCTGGACCGAAGCGATGCGGACGCGGTTGTCGTTGCCATGGATTCCGTTGGGGCTACTCCGCTCCAGCGGGCGATAGCTAGCGTTTCGAACACTATCATTGGGACGGGAGGTGCGGCGCACCGCGCTGGGTACCGAAGTGGTATGGTGGACCATGGTCACCATGCGGCATTCCGCGTCGATACCTTCCGTCGCGTTGGCGGTTATGACGCTAGCTTCAGCCACAACGAAGACGCAGAGTTCGATTGCCGACAGCGCGCACTCGGTGCAAAGGTGTACCTGGATGCCGACATTCGCGTCCAATACTACCCGCGAGTGCGTTGGCGCGACCTTGCGCGACAATACTTCGACTACGGTTCGGGGCGATCGCGGACGCTGCGCAGGCACCCGACCTCACTTCGCCTGCGGCAGCTGTTGGTTCCGTTGAATCTCGTGCTCTGTGGGTTCGCCGTCTTTCTGAGCCCATGGCTCATCGGACTTCTCCTGCTTCCTGCACTCTACTTCGCTGTTTTGGCTGCCACGTCCGTAGCACTAGCGGTCCGTCATCGATCGCTCGATGGACTGCTTGCGGGCCCTGCGGCAGGCGTTATGCACACGGCTTGGGCAATTGGACTCATCAGCGGATGGCTGCGCGGACATGAAAAGGTGTGGCGGCCGGGCGCAGTGGCTCCCTTGTGGGGATCCAATGGGGGACGTGAGGGATGAGTGCTCACGAGCCCGTCCAAGTGATTCTCGTGGATCCGTCGCTATTTACGGCGCCGTATGACGCCGCACTCACCGATGGCCTGGTTGCGGCATGCATTGAACCGACATGGGCGGTGCGACCTACTCGCGTGGGGGATGGTCAGCCAATCGCGTCAAAATACGTGGATGCGTTCTTCTACCGCCACGTCGACCGGATGACGTGGCTGCCCGAGCCCCTGCGAAAGTCAATGAAGGGACTCGCTCATGCCTTTGGGCTAGTGCGCCTTGCTTCGCGTGTGGCAAGGCAGAGGCCCTACACAGTTCACTTTCAATGGGCAGTGATCCCCTTGGTTGATGCACTTGCCATGCTGTGGATTCGCCGGTTCTGCCCCGTCATTCTGACGGTGCATGATACCACGCCATTCAACGGCGACAGGCTGTCTTTCAGTCAAGGTTTTGCGTATGACTTACCGATGCGAGTGGCGGACCGTATCATAGTGCACACCGAGGCCGGGCGGCAGTTGATCGTAAGTCGTGGTGTTGCGAAGCAGAAGATAAATGTCATCCCCCACGGCCCACTGCAGTTGGTCGCCGTGGTGTCGCGTGCAAAGCCATGTGTCGACCCACGTTGGACGTTCCTGCTCTTCGGTGAGCTGAAGGCGTACAAAGGGATTGGGTCGTTTGTTGAGGCGATTGCCATTCTTCCCCCGGCCCTGCGCGAGCAG
>Ga0302321_100000178_pt1 | contig 57078 bp, 50 predicted proteins | sample Fen_T0_1_FD_202505 | JGI IMG/M metagenome (GOLD analysis project Ga0302321, IMG submission 202505) | Peat permafrost microbial communities from Stordalen Mire near Abisko, Sweden - Fen_T0_1 | ecosystem: Environmental > Terrestrial > Soil > Wetlands > Permafrost | place: Sweden: Abisko... | reverse complement strand
TTCCGCCCTCGCGACGCGCGGAAAGATACTCTGTCACGAGCAACGCCGCAGACGGAACCGCCGGCAAAATATACCCCGGCAACTTCGATTGCGAAGTGCTGAAGAACAATACCGGCACCACCATCCAGATCAGCAGAAACAGAGGCCACGCATCTTCGGCGCGCGCAAACGCCGCCCGGCCTTCCCGCGCGAACTGGCGCACTCGTTCCGCAACCGCCGCAACCAGCCAGACCGCCCACGGTGCCGCGGCCAATAGAAACACCGGCAGATAGAACCAGAAAGGCTGCGGATGGTGATACACGTTCGACGAAAATCGCGCCAGATTGTGTTCCAGAATGAAGACGCGGAAGAACTCAGGATTGCGCCCCTGCACCGCGATGTACCAAGGCAACCCAACCGCGAAGAACAGCAGAATGCCCGGGATCCAAAGCGTGCGGAAGATGACGTTCCACTCGCGCCGCAAACCCACGAAGATCAGCACGATCACTGCGGCGAGCGCCGGGGCAATCGGCCCTTTCGCGAGAGTTCCCAGTGCCAGACCTATATAGAACAGAGCAAGCGACGCGCGACGCCGGCTCTCGTACCAGTCAAACCATGCCAACAACGCGATCCCAAAGCTCGCGGTGAGCGGCATATCAGTGGCGGCCGCGTGCGCAAACCCAATCATGCCCGCGCAACTCGCCGTGATTAGCGCGCCATCCAGTTCCGATCCCGGCCGAAACCGCCGCAGAAAAAAGTAGATCGCGATCACCAGCAGCGCCGCATCTACCGCTCCGGGAAAACGCGCTGTCTGTTCACTGACGCCATCTTGCACCGCCAGAAAATTCTTGCCGATTTCATACGACGCCATCGCTTCCCAGTAATAAAGCGCTGGCTTCTCAAGCCACGGCTTCCCGTTCAACGTTGGCGTCACCCAATCCGAACGGTCGAGCATTTCGCGCGCGACCTGCGCATACCGCGGCTCATCGGCTCCCACCAACCCAAATGCGCCCAGCCCGTAGAAAAACAGGAATCCGCAGAACGCCGCCAGCAGCAGCAGTTCCGTGCGAATCCGCAAACCCGCAGGCGCGCTCATCGCATGCAACTCCCAACCCGCCGACTAACGCCCATATGTTCTCGATTTGCCGTTTGATTCCCCACAGAATTACTGCCCCGAGTTTACGCCGACCGCTTCCTCGCGCAACCGTTCCACAACCCGCGAGATCGCCACCGCCAGCGGCCCGTCGAGCGCACACCCGCTCGCGCACTTGTGTCCACCGCCTCCAAAATGTTCCGCCACGGTGGAGACATTCACTTCGCCCTTACTGCGCAAGCTAACCCGGCAGCGCCCGTCCGGCAGCTCGCGCAAGAAAATCGACACCTGTGCGTCCGCCATCGAAAGCGCGTAATTTACCAGCCCCTCACAATCTTCCTCGCGGGCTCCGACCCTTTGCATCTGCTCCTGCGTCACCCAAATCCACGAGAGCGGCCCTTCGCGATGCAGATTCGAGAGTGCTGCCCCCAGCAGCCGCATCTTCGCCGTCGAGTGGCCAAAATAAATCGGCCGCGCACACTGCGCCGGATCCGCCCCCGCCAGCACCAGTTCGCGCGCAACGGTGAATGTATGCTCGTTCGTCCCCTCAAACATGAACGAGCCCGTGTCCGTCATCAGCGCTGTATAGAGGCAAGTCGCAATGTCGCGATCCACCGGAACACACGCCAGCCGCGCCAACCGGTACACCAGTTCGGCAGTCGCCATCACTGTCGAGTCAATCCAGTTGATGTGCCCGAAATTCCGCCCGCTCACGTGGTGGTCAATATTAATAAGGAAGGACTGCTCCAGACCTTCCAGCAGCGAGCGCTTGATGCCATCGCATTCCAGCAGAATGACCGCATCGTTCGGAGGGACGGTTGCTGATTGAATCGCGCGATCGGCAAACGGAAGGTGCTGGTAAATCCGGGGAATGCCATCGTGCATGACGACGTCGGCGTCCTTCCCCATCACGCGCAAAATCTGCCCGCAGGCAAGGGCAGAGCCGATGCCGTCGCCGTCAGGGCGCGCATGCGACGTAACCACAAAGCGCTGCCGCGCCCGTATCGCCTGTAGTACGCGGTCCAGCATAAAAAATCGGTCGTTGGTCGCTAGTCGTCAGCCGCTAGATCAGCGATCTGAAACCGGCCCCGAAAAGCCGGGAGTTCAGACCCTGTCCCCAAGATTCGTCGACGCCGATGGCCTTTGCGAACGACCAATGACGAACGACTAATGACCCTGCTTATTTCTTACTCCGTTTCTTAGCCCGCGTCAGCAGCTGATCCACGCGACTTTCCAATTCCTGCGAACGGTCAATCTGGAAAATCAGCTCCGGAGGCTTTCGTAGTTGCAGCCGCTCGGCGATCTCGTGTCGGACAAAGTTCTTCGCCGCCATCAGACCTTCGAGCGTGCGATCGGCATCATCATCATCGCCGGCCACCGCTACCAGCACGCGCGCCGACCGCGCATCCTCAGCCATCTGCACCGCCGTCACGCTGGCCAGCCCAATCCGAGGATCTCCCAACTCACCCTCAAGGATGGTTTCGATCTCCTCGCGAATGGCTTCGCTCAACCGCCCGCGGTGATACTTTTGTCCACGACGTTCCATAGGGGAAAACGAGTCAGAATAGCAGAAAACCCGGCTCTAAGCTGTGGGCTTTCGGCATTGGTCTTTAACTATGGGTCTTGGGCTCTTGGGCCTTATCGACCGTTGTTCGGGACTGAGGGTCCCGAAAAGCCGAGCGCCGCTTACAGAAAGTCCACAAACGAATCCGTAATCTCCGCTCCGTGATTGTTCGCAATCCTCGTAGCCGCCCGCTCGACGTTCTTCATGAGTCCTTCCAGATAGTCATGGGAGTGCGAAATGGCGACCACTCCAATCGTGGCGTGGTTCCAAAGCGGCGAAGGGTCGATCTCCGCCACCGAGACGTTGAACGACGTCCGCAGCCGATCCTTCAGACTGCGTACAACCTGACGTTTATCTTTCAGGGACTGCGCAGCCTCAATCCGAAGCTCAAGCGTAAGCGTAGCGATCACAGGCACCCCTTAGCCTAACTCAAACCTCGAAGCCATGTGGTATTTCTTTGAATCTAATGTACTTAGCGTGAATGGAAGACAAGCCAGGCAGTCCTCTGTGTCCTCTGTGACCGCTGTGATGACAGCTTTCGCAGGGGAGAATTCCAGCCCTGGAGAGGCGGCCCAGCCGGGTCGGAACCCCGAAAATACAAGCCTTTTCTGGTCAAATGTGCTATACATTTAGCTGCTAAGTTTGACTCACAGCAGTTGAAGGTCGGTATCGCCAACCAGCGTCACCCACTTCTACAAGCAGCGAATCTTCTCAGCACATTTCAAGAAACAAGGAATAGGAACACCATGGCAGAACAAGGAACAGTGAAGTGGTTCAATGACGCCAAAGGCTACGGCTTCATCAGCCGTCAAAATGGCGAAGACGTTTTCGTGCATTTCTCCGCAATTCAAGCAGGCGGCTTCAAGAGCCTGCAAGAAGGCCAAACCGTGCAGTTCGACGTGACGAAAGGCCCCAAGGGCTGGCAAGCGGAGAACGTTGTCCCGGTCTAATTAGAACGGACAACACTCACGATCGTCTGGAAAACGACCTCCGAATTTCGATCGAAGAGTACGAACTCCAAGTAAAAACAAAGTGCCCGAGATTCGCAAGAATCCCGGGCATTTTTGCGTGTGTAGAGCGGACACTCCTGTCCGCTGCCGTTGATCTCAGTACCCTTCTGCGCCCCACATACGTCAAGCGTGTACGTCACTGACAATCACCTGCGTTTCGTGCGATTCTTAGCGTAGCGATAAGAATGAGGAGGCGCCGCGTCGGCAAATCAGAGGCCCGACAGCGCTAAGTTGAAGAAAAATAGTGACTTTACTCTTAAGCCCTGATTTCCCCAAAAACCGGGCTAGAAGACCTCAAAAGGATCCTCAAAGACCGTGTCCGAACTTTTGATTGGCAATCTTTGCCAATGATGTTACTGTGAGTTTGGCTCTGAAGTGGTCAACATTCATGCCGACACGCAACGTCAACCTGACCGACGAACTTGAACGTTTTGTCGCGACCAAAGTGAAGAGCGGACGTTACGAAAACGCGAGCGAGGTAGTCCGCGCCGGACTGCGGACTTTGGAGCGCGAGGAACTTCAGTACGAAGCAAAACTCGCCGCGCTTCGGGCCGCGATTGACCAAGGCGACACGAGTGGCATCGCCGAGGGCGATGTTTTTGGGCGCGTTCGTAAAGGCCTCAAACTTCCCGAGTCCCGCTGACCACCGGCTCTTCTACGCATCGTCATGAGTATGCTTCATTGCCTGAGTTCTGATGGGAAGATTTCGATTCTCGCGTCGCGCTGAAGCCGACCTGCTGAGCATCGGCGACTATACCCTTCGCAAATGGGGCGAAACCCAAACCATCCGCTATCTGGAAGATCTTGAGGTTTGTTGCCAGACACTCGCCGAGAATCCAGCGCTCGGACGACTTTGTGAAGACATTCGCCCTAACTTGCGGCGCCATGAACATGGCAGGCACGTTCTTTTCTATCGGCAGGAACGTGGCGGCATTTTGGTCTCTCGCGTCTTGCATCAACGCATGCTACCCGATCGCCATCCCATCGACGACCCGGACGAAGAACCGTAACTGCTCCAGGCTCGACGCCTTCATATTTTTTCTGGGAACTGAGAACCAGGCACTGAGAACTGCTCTTCAGATCGGCGTCGATCCCTTGAACAGCCAGATCAGATCAATGATCAGAATGATCACCACCATCAGCTCCAGCACAAACGCTCGGCTCTGATGGAATTGGTCCACCATGAAGCGATAGAGTTCTTCCGCAGTGTGGACTTTCTGGTTGACCAGGTCTTTGTAGTCAGTCACTCCAATCTTGGACGCCGCGACTTTATACAGACGCGCCGAGAACATGTCGCTGAGGAACTTGATGGCATTGTCAGCGCGCTCGGTGAGTTCGTCCACATCGAGCAGCATCGTATGCAGACGCGTCGCGCGTTTCGCGGTGCGCCAGCGCGCCCAGATTCCGGTGGAACCATGATCCATGAAGTCGTACACGCTTTGTAGCTCACGCGTCAGCAGTTCGTCGTAATGGCGGAATTCCAGTAGCTGCGAGTTCGCGTATTCCAGCAACTGGATCGCGGTTTCCGCGCCTGCCTGGTTGTCGTAGAGAAACGCCGCATTCCAGCTGATCACTGCGAGATCATTGGGATAGTAGGAGATCTTCGACTGCATGATCTCCTGCTGCTCGCCATCGGAAAGCGGAACGTTTTCGCCGCGTACGATCTGCGCAATGCGTCCACGCTCGCTCGCCAGCAATTCCGTAGCGGACGGGTTTCCCGCAACCTCGCGCACGTGAAAGACGAAGTAGTCTTCATGCAGCCAGTCGTCGTAAGGCTTGACCAGCGCGGGACGAGCGCGTTCCAGCTTCTGCTTGACGATCTTCTGCGCGAAGCTGGTGAAATCGGTATCCCAAACCCAGCGACTCGCGAGTCGAACCAGCGTGTCCCAATCGCCCGCGAACGGCAACTCAAAAACCACGCTGAGAACGCCGTAATCGTAATACTTGATCTGCGTATCCAAACGCTCGCCACTCTCCAGCACCAGCGGCTCAACTCGCTCAACCACAGGAGGACGTTCATAACGAACGTATCCAGGAGCAGGATGTTTGAAACTGGCTTCCTGACGGCGAGCACCAAAGATGTCGCGCAACGAGTCGAGACGAATCTCTTCCGACACGTCGAACTGGATCAGGACGAGAACGGAACCTTGCAGTGTTTTGTCTATGGTCTGGACGGTCATCGGCGCTGGAGTCGCCTGCGGCGAAGACGCGGACTCCAATCGTGTCAAAAGCGTAGTCTTTTCGGTTTCCATAAGTTCAGCTTTCTTTCCGAAGGGCGCGACGAAGGGCCCGAAAGTAGGGTAAAAACGCAGGTTGCGGGAGTGCGACCCGACCTCTCTATTGTCCCAGAAAAGGGGAGGGTTGGGCAGAGGGACGGTAAATGCCTATGCTAGAGACACTTGCAAGTCGGCCTTCGCGGCAGAGAATACTTTGTGGTTAAGGGGAAGAATGTTAGAATGTGTACATTGAGTACGCAAATATGGACACCGTCAAAATTGGCATCCGCGAATTCCGAGAGAAGCTCGCTGACTATCTCGAATCCAATCAGCCGTTGGCAATCACGCGCCATGGCGAAACGCTCGGCTTTTACATTCCGGCACAGAAACGCAACCGAACTGCGGAAATCGAGGCCATGCGCGCCGCGGCGAAGGATCTCGACCAATTGATCGCGTCTTGGGGCGCGTCCGAGAGCATACTGATGGACGAATACAAGCAGATTCAGCGATCTGCCCGCGAAAAGAAGAGAAGTGCCAAATAAAGCTCTTGTCGTTGATGCGAACATCCTAGTTAGAGCGGTCTTGGGTGCGCGCGTGCGTCAGGTAATCGAGACTTATGTCGGCGACGTAGTGTTCATCGTTCCGGAATCTGCTTATGCCGAAGCCGAAGAACACCTCGCGGTTCTAGTCGCGAAACGCGGCGGGAATCCAGAAAAGGCGCTCGCACTCTTACACTCCCTTGGCCAACTAATGGAATTGATTGGAAGCGAAGTGTACGGCGAATTCGAAGTTGAGGCGCGGGAACGGCTGGCCCGTCGCGATCCCGAAGACTGGCCACTGTTGGCTTCTGCACTTGCCCTTCGGTGTCCCATCTGGACAGAAGACACGGATTTTTTCGGATGTGGTGTCGCCACTTGGACGTCGGATCGGGTGCGGATGTTCTTGCGGGAGTGACGGTCGACAAGATCATCGCGCGATCAACCACGGTGAGCGCCTGCTTGGAATAGGATAGAACCATAGATGGACCTCTACGTCATCGCTGGGCCAAACGGAGTGGGGAAGACCACGTTTGCCAGCAAGTTTCTTCCAAAATACGTCAATTGCAAGAACTTCATTAATGCCGATCTGATTGCCAAGGGGATGTCGCCGTTTTCCCCGGAATTAGCTGCAATTCGCGCGGGAAGGCTCGTGCTTAGTGAGATCGCTTTTTTCACGAAGCAGCGAGTTTCCTTTGCGTTTGAAACAACGCTATCAGGAAGAAGCTATTTGAGATTGATTCGACAGCTCCGGAAGCACGGATATACGGTGCATATTTTCTTTTTGTGGGTTGATACCGTTGACGTTGCGTTAGCGAGAGTCAAAGAGCGGGTTCTGAAGGGCGGGCACGATGTGCCGCAGAGAGTGCTGCAGCGGCGCTTCGGTCGGTCAATCCGAAATTTTCTTGCCGATTATCAACCACTGGCAGACTCGTGGTATCTGTTTGACAACACGGGAACGAAACCCGAAGCAATTGCTGCCGGGAAGCGGCAGAAGCTTCGTATAATCAAATCTGACGTCTATTCCGCGCTAGTCGAGCGCTATGGTGAAAAGTGAAGAAAGCTCTCAAGAGTATTCTCCGACTCCCGCTGGAGAAGCGCGCGGAGATGGCGTTCGAAGAAGCCGTCAACGAAGTGATTGAAGAACATGCGCGTCTGGGAATGCCGCTCTACATCGGGCGCGACGGTCGAGTCGTTAGGCTGTCAGTGGATGAGGTGCGGGAACTTTCTGGAGCGTTGCACGGCGACTAATGGCCGTTTTGGGACACACACGCTGAGGTATGCCAACTTTCTTCCTTTGTATATTTTGTGCCCACATGCACTTATTCCGTCGACGGAAAATGCCACCAGCCATCCTATTTCTGTAGTCCTCGCTTAGTAATCTCCGAGAACAGCTCCGCAAACGGAGCGGTGGAGAAAGATGCTGACTTGATTCCTTCACAGAGGCACTCGAATGTGCTGTCGTGGAAAGTGAAAATTAAATGGCGACAGTTGGAATCCTTGGTGTCGGGAAATGCGACGCGATTCTGCTCGGTCATGCGGCGGGACCAGTGACTGTTGTGAACATCGAAAATTCCGTAGTTCGAAAGCCCTCGCCCCCAGAGTGGATGTCCATCCATCGCTTCATCGTTCGGATATCCGAATGTGGACCAGTAACACGACTTGAACTCTACGATGGCAGTGCCGTCTTTGCTAAACGAGCCTGCAACATGATTCGTCACGGCGCTGAAAGCGAGGATCGCAGAAGACTCCGTCTGCAGCAGCAAAGGAGCGGACACTCCGGAATCCGGGTGGAATCCCAGGTCGAGCGGAACCGCATATTGGTCGTTCAGAAAGGCAGTTAACGCCCTTTCCGCCTCCCGTACTTTTTCCATTGCGGCGACACATTGCTGTAACGAAGCGTGCGAGGTCTCTGGCCTTTCACACAACACACGACAAGCTTCGCGCGCGTCGAGGAGTTGTTGCTCTAGCTCCTTTTGAGTTTTCTCCATGCGCTCACCGCTTTCTGGCAATTGCCCACAGCAGCGCAGCTCCTGCTGCCATGCCCGCGATTACCAGTCCTGTGCGCTTCATGGACTTCTGGATCGCGGCTTCGTGCGGGCGAACCCAGGCGTCTTCGGGATAATGGCGCGGAGCAGCGTCGAATAGCGGAATTCCTTCGGGACTTTCGGTGGATTCACGGAGAGCCATCTGCAGAACTTCGGCGAGATGCAGCGCGTGACGGTCGGTCTCCTGGGCGATCTGCTCGCGGCAACTGAAGCCATCGGCAACGATAAGCCAGTCAGTCGGAGCCTGGCGAACGGCGGGAAGAAGTTCCAACTCGCCAATCGCCTTTGAGACTTCGTACTTCTCCTTCTCAAAGCCGAAAGCACCAGCCATGCCGCAGCATCCGGGAGCAGGCGCGGTGAAGTCGACGCCCATGCGATGGAGTACGGATTCTTCCGCCGTCATCTTCATGATGGCCTTGTGATGGCAGTGGCCGTGGACAAGCGCGTGGCGAGCCAGCTTCGGGATGGGAAAGTCTTTTGCGAACTGCTCCAGAAACTCGCTGAGCAGGAAGACTTGCTTCGAGAGAGCGCGGGCGCGTTCGTCGTTGGGGAACAGGTTAACAAGTTCGTCGCGGAAAACGGTCGCGCAACTGGGCTCAAGAACGACGATCGGCGTGCGCGTCTCGATTTCCACGTAGAGCTCGTCCATGACTTGCAGGAGCAGGCTCTTGGCGCGGTCGAGCATGCCAACGTCGTAAAGAGGGCGTCCGCAGCACAAGTGCGCGGTGGGAACCAGAACGTCGAAGCCTGCGGCTTCCAGAACTTCGGCGGCAGCAATTGCCGTTGAGGGCAGGAAATGATTGTTAAAGGTGTCAGCCCACAGAAGAACAGGGCGATCAGCGGTACCTTGGAGCGGGCGAGATGATCGCCCGCTCGCCGGCGAGTCGACGGCGCTACGGTGTTTCTCCCACCATTGCTGGAAAGTCTCCGGAGCAAAAGCGGGGATGCGGCGCTGGGCGGGGATTCCGCCGGCTAGCTTTGCCAGGTCGCGCAAGCCGGGAAGTTGCGTGGTGAGGTTTACCAGGCCCGGAACATGCGAGGCGGCGCGAGCACAGAGATCGATATTCGAAAAGGCTAGCGCGTTCAGCGGGCGGCGATTGGTTTCGTAGTAGTGCGAGAGGAATTCGGCTTTGTAGGTGGCGACATCAACGCCTGTCGGGCAATCGCTTTTACAGCCTTTGCATGCCAAACAGAGGTCGAGCGACTCTTTGATGGCCTCGTTCTTCCAGCCATCTTTTATTACGTCGCCTTTGGTCATTTCCCAGAGCAGGTGGGCGCGGCCGCGGGTTGAATGTTCTTCTTCGCGTGTAACGCGATAGCTCGGACACATGACACCACCTTCGTCGCGGCGGCATTTCCCCACCCCTACGCAGCGCATGGTCGCGTTCGCAAGACTGCCGCCATCTTCAATGAACTTGAAGTGAGTCTCAGGCTTCCAGGGATCGTAGCCCGCACCCAGGCGCAGATTTTCGTCTAGCTTGTAGGGATTGATCAGTTTCCCGGGATTCATCTTCCATGCGGGGTCCCAAAGCGTCTTGAATTCGCGGAAAGCCTGCATCAGCTCGGGGCCAAACATCTTGGGAAGGAGTTCGCCGCGGGCCTGGCCGTCTCCGTGTTCGCCTGAGAGCGAGCCTCCATAGCGGACTACGAGGTCGGCGGCCTCCTCCATGAAGCGACGGAATTTCCGGATGCCTTCTTCGGATTCGAGATCATAATCCATGCGCGTGTGCACGCAGGCATGGCCGAAGTGTCCGTAGAAGGAGCCGCCGTACTGAAAGTCCTGCATCAGCTTGCGCAGGTCGCGCAAGTAGGCGCCGAGTTTGTCGGGCGAGACGGCGGAATCTTCAAAGCCTTCCCAGCGCAGTGGTTCTCCGGGAACGTGCGAAGTGACGCCAAGACTCGATTCGCGAATCTCCCAGATACGGCGCGCCTGGCGGGGATCGGAGAACATGCGCATGTTCGGCGGGCTCGGGGAGCGATCGAGCGTTTCCATCAAGTCCCGCGCTTTGGTTTCCGCTTCGGCAATCGTGTCTGCGCCGAACTCGACCATTAGCCAGCCGTTGCCTTCCGGCAGCATCGCGAGGCCTTCGAGATTCATCCCCTTGCGACGACTGGCATTGACCATGATGTCGTCGAACCCCTCAAGGCCGATGGGACCGTGCGCCATGATCTGCGGAACATGATCGGCGCACATATAGATGTCGGGCCATGCGATCACGAGGAGCACGCGGGCGGGCGGACTGGCCACCAGTCGGCACGTGGCTTCAAGGACCGTGACGCAAGTGCCTTCCGACCCGACTAATGCGCGTGCAACGTTGAAGCCACTTTCGGGGAGCAGGTGGTTGATGTTGTATCCGGAAACGCGGCGCGGAATGTTGGGAAATTGTTCACGGACGTAGTCACCGTAGCGGTCGGCGAGTTGCTTCAGGCCGGAGTAGATTTGCGCGCGGCGGCCGCCTTCGTTTTGAATGCGATTGAATTCTTTGTCATTCGTGGGGCCAACATGCAGGCGCTGGCCGTCGTAGGTAAGGACTTCGAGCGACTCGATATTGTCGTCGGTTTTGCCCGCCATGATCGAGTGCACTCCGCAGGAATTGTTGCCGATCATGCCTCCGAGAGTGCAGCGGTCGTGCGTGGCGGGATCAGGTGCGAAGGTCAGGTGATGCTTCTCGGCGGCAGCACGGAGCGTGTCGAGAACGACGCCGGGTTCGACGCGAGCGATCCGGCGCTCGGGATCGATCTCGAGAATGTTCGACATGTACTTCGAGAAGTCGAGAACGACAGCGGCGTTGCAGCATTGTCCGGCGAGCGAGGTACCGCCTCCACGGGCCAGAAGAGGGGCTTGATGGTCGCGGCAGAGGGCGACGGTGGCGAGAACATCTTCTTTGTCGCGGGGGATGACGACGCCGATCGGGACTTGGCGATAGTTGGAGCCGTCGGTGGCATAGAGAGCGCGGCTTCCTTCATCGAAGCGGACTTCGCCGCGGAGATGACGGCGCAGGGCGGATTCGAGGGTGGTGGCGTCGAGTTGCGCGGAATGCGGCGAGGGTGATGCGGTGTCTGGCGGCATAGGGTAAAGAACATCTTCGAGGATGCGGGCGTTCGGTGCAAGAGGATTGCACAAACAGGGCAGGACTGAAGGCGTGAACCGACGTACCGTCACTTCGCCGACGAGCGACGAGGCCTCTGCTTAGCTGAAACGGAGCGGATGATGAGCTTTCCACGGCCGCTCGACGGCAAGGATACTTTCGACTGAGCAACAGCAGCGGCAATGAGCGCTTCGACTTCGGGGCGGGTCAATTCGTGCGCCGACTCCAGGCGGATAAATCGGTTTTGACTCCCCGAGCCGAGCAGGAGTTTATGGGGATCAGGCAGATCGGCACCATGGTAGAAGGATAGGCCGACGCCGTTTGCCCCGGCAGCGATCGAAACGATGCAGTCGGACGGGCGTTCGGTGGGGCAGTAACCGATTACAAAGAAATTGTAGTTGTCGTAAACCAGTTCGTTGGCCGAAGGCAGACGCTTTTGCAGCGCCTTTCGCACCGCGCGAATCAAGGTTTGGTTCTTGAGGTCAAATTTGTCGATGAAAGTCTTGAGTTGCTTCTCGGGGTCAAGCGAGGCCGACTTGGGCGCTTTCGCGGATGGCTTCATGGAGTCTGTCGTGGACATGGGCGGGCAGGAATGCCCGCTCCACACTTGCGTTTATCGCCAGGAACGGGTCAGGTAATCGGCTGATGATAGAGCCAGCAGAATGGCCAGGAAGAAGAATCCGGAGACGACCACGGCGGCGGTCAGTTTTTCGCTGGCTCCCTTGACGTGCATAAAGAAGAGGACAACCAGCGTTGCCTTGATGGTGGCGATCACGAGCGCGACCACCGGGTTGAACGGGCCAAGGTTGACGAAGGCCGCGGCGACAGTGACTCCCGTCAGAGCAATGAGACTAGCTCCAATTAGGACGTAGAAACTAATCGAGTGCGTTCCCTCTTCGTGGTTTGTATGATTTGCCATCTTAGTTCTCAATCTTCCTTACGAATGCCGGCTAATCAGATACAGCAAGGGGAAAAGATAAATCCAAATGAGGTCGACCAAGTGCCAATACAACCCAGCATTCTCGATCGGCGTAAAATATCCCGGCGAATAACGCCCCTTCCAAGCGAACACTGCCAGCACGCCGAACAATCCGCAGCCGATGATCATGTGCAAAGCGTGCATTCCCGTCATCGCGAAGTACAGTGAGAAATAGAGCTGCGCTTCGTTTGCGTTAACAGGAATTTGCTGTCCGTTGTCGTCGAAGGGCTTGTCGAATGCGAAGGTTGACCCCGGAACGTAGTGCTCCACAAACTTGTCGTGATACTCGATGGTCTTTACACCCAAGAACGTAAGGCCCAAGAGTACGGTCGCAACTAGATAAAACACCAATTGATTTCGTTTTCCGGCCTCAGCCGCTTTCACGGCAAGAACCACCGTGACGCTACTGACAAGAAGCACTGCCGTGTTAAACATCCCCAGTTTCCAGCTCAGCTGCTGGCTGGCAGCGGCGAAGGCGTTGAAGTGGTTCAAACGATAAACAAGATAGACGCAGAACATGCCACCGAAAAACATGATTTCGGTGACCAGGAACAGCCACATCCCAAGCGAGGCGGCGTTCTTCTGCTGCTTGGCGTCGGCGAAATGGTGCAGCAGCGCGGGGTTATGCGCTTCGTGTTCGACTGTGGTCGCGTGACTGTCAGCCAACGGGAACCTCCATCTCCTTCGGTGGAATCTCGTCGTAGTTGTAAGCTTCCCAGGTTACGACCGGAGTTTCGTCAAAATTGAAAGTCGGCGGCGGTGAAGACGTCTTCCACTCGAGGCCTGCGGCGTTCCACGGATTCGCTTCGGCGATCGGCCCGTAACGCAGCGACCAGAGGAAGTAGATCATTGGCAGCAAGTAGCCCACTGCTAGAACGCTGGCACCCGCGGTGGAGAGAACGTTCAGGACCTGGAATTCCGGCGGATACTGCCAGTAGCGGCGCGGCATGCCGACGTAGCCCAGAATGAATTGCGGGAAGAACGTCAGGTTGAAGCCGACGAAAACCAGCAGGGCGGACAGCTTTGCCCAGCCTTCGGGATACATGCGGCCGGAGATCTTCGGCCACCAGAAATGCATTCCACCGAGATACCCCATCAGGACGCCACCTACCATGACGTAATGGAAGTGTGCGACCACGAAGTACGTGTCGGTGACGTGAACATCGATGCCGAGCGTGGCGAGGAACAAGCCCGTCAATCCACCGATCGTGAACAGGCCTATGAAGCCGAACGCGTAGAGCATCGGCGTGGCGTACGAGATCGAGCCGCGATATAGGGTCGCTGTCCAGTTGAAGACCTTGATGGCCGAGGGTACGCCGACGAAGAAGGTCAGGAACGAGAAGATCATCGCGGCGTAAAGCGAGATGCCGGCGACGAACATGTGATGCGCCCAGACCAGGAATCCGATGACAGCAATCGCGACGCTGGATAGCGCGATGAACTTGTATCCGAATACGCGCTTCCGCGAGAAGCAAGTGATGAGTTCGCTGATCACACCCATCGAGGGCAGAATCATGATGTAAACGGCAGGGTGCGAATAGAACCAGAACAAGTGCTGGAACAGAATGGGATCGCCACCCAGCTTGGGGTCGAAGATGCCGAGGTGGAAGAGACGCTCGACCGCCACCAGCACAATCGTGATCGCAACCACCGGCGTACCCAGAATCATGATGAGGCTGGTCGCGTAGTTCGCCCAGATAAAGAGCGGCAGGCGGTCCCAGGTCAGGCCGGGAGCGCGCATGCGGTGGATCGTCACGATGAAATTCAGGCCGGTGAAGATGGAGGAGAATCCGGCAATGAAGGCCGCAAGTCCTGCCTCAATAATCTTCGTATTCGTGAACGCCGTACTGAAGGGTGTGTAGAAGGTCCATCCGGTGTCCACGCCGCCGGTCAGCATGCAGTGCAAAATCAGCGTGCCGCCGATGACGTAGAGATACCAGCTCAAGAGGTTGATTCGGGGGAAGGCGAGATCTTTGGCGCCGATCATGAGCGGCACCAGGAAATTTCCGAGCACTGCGGGCACGACCGGGATCAGGAAAAAGAACACCATGATCATGCCGTGCATGGTGAAGACTTTGTTATAGGTGTCGGCCTGCATCAGATCGCCTTGCGGCGTGAGCAGTTCCAACCGGATGAACATGGCAAACAGGCCGCCGAGAAAGAAGAAGATCGAGACGGAAATCAGGTACAGAATCGCGATCCGCTTATGGTCGGTCGTCAGCAGCCAGGACTTGATCCCGTGGCCGTTCGTAAGATAGTTCGAGCCTGGAGCCTGATTCGCCGCCATTGCTTCGGTTGCCATGACTATTGCACCTGCATCTTCTGGGGTTCTGCCGGGGCAGCAGGCTGCGTTGGCAACCCCGCCGTTCCCGTCGGTGGTTGGTTCAACGATTTAACGTAGGCCACCAGCGCGTTTAATTGCTCATCGCTCACAATCCCCTGGAACGTTGGCATCACGGGCTTGAATCCATTCACGATTTTTGCCGTTGGGTTCAGGATTGATTCGCGTACATAGTTTTCGTCGGCGGTCACGGTACGGCCATCTTCGAGCAGCACCGGCTTGTTATAGACGCCGGTCAGGTTCGGACCTCGCCCTTGGACATCGAAGCGATGGCAGGTAGCGCAACCGAGCGATGAAAATAGCTGCTTACCCGTATCTTGCAGCGGTGCCGAGGGACCACCGGCCATCCACTGCGCGTAGTCTTGCGGTTCCATCACGACGATGCTGCCGCCCATTCCGGAATGCATGGTGCCGCAATATTCGGCACAGAACAGGTGATAGGTGCCAGGCTGCGTCGCCTTGAACCAAAGCGTGGTGTAGCGACCGGGAAGCACGTCTTGCTTGATGCGGAATGCGGGAACAAAGAAGCTATGGATGACGTCCTGCGACGTCATGATCAACTTTACGTTCTGGCCAGTTGGTACGTGGAGTTCATTAATCTCGCGCTGGCCTTCCATGTGTTCGACTTTCCACATCCACTGCTTGGCCACAACATAGACTTCGGTGGCGTCCGCGGGAGGCGTGCGCTCCTGGAAATAGATGACTGCGCCCCAGATAAAGAAAGTCAGCATGACGCCGAAGGGAATAATCGACCAGCTGATTTCGAGGATGGTCGAGCCTTCGATCTGATGGGCATCGACACCGGCTCTGCGGCGATACTTGATCGCCAGCACCGTGACCGCGATGAAGATCAGCGCAGTCATGACTCCAGAAACCAGCAACAGATAGATGTAGAGAGCGTCTACCTGTCCTGACATCGTTGAGGCCGAGTCGGGCCACAATGGTAAGAATTTCGACATATTAGGTCGCTCGCCCCAATCCCTTCGGCGCTCCGTGACGATCGGCGCGGAACATCACGAACATGAACGCGCCCAGGATCAACATCGTCGCTAGAGCGCCAATCTTGAGAACGTTGGCTACGATTGCGCCGTACTTCCCGGTGCGCGGATCATAGTGATAGCAGTAGAGCAGCACGGCGTCGGTAATGTTCCCGATCTTCCCTTGGCCCGCCTGCAATAATCCCAAGCGCAGATCCTTTGGCGAAAATTCCACGCCGTAAAAATATTCAGCGACATGACGATCTGGAGTCAGGACGACGATGGCGGTCGCGTGCGCGTACTGCTGCGTTCTTGTATCGAACTGATATTGAAAGCCGACTGCGTTCGTCAGGGCGGCAATCTGATCCGCTTGACCGGTCAGGAAATGCCAACCGCCTTCCGTATTCGGACGACCGTAGCGCTTCATGATGTCGCGCTTCTTCTCGGCAGCCATCTCCACCGTTTCGCGCGGATCGAAGCTCACGGTCACGACGTCGTACTCCTTGCCGAGCTGGAAGGTCAGAGCTTTCATCGAGCCCACCAGGCCCTGGAGCAGTTCGCTGCACAACATCGGGCACTGGTAATAACCAAGATTCAGAATCACGGGACGCCCGTGCCCGAAATAATCGCCAAACTTCACCGTATTGCCGAGCTCGTCACGGAATTCCAGATTGCCCGGCACTTCCGCTTGCAGATGCTGCTCGATTCCAACGAATTCGAGTCCTACCGGGCGCTGATTTGCAGGGGGCGACATGATCCCGCCACCCATGATTGGGCCGCGTCGGCCTTGGGCAAAAACTGGGGCCGCCATCAGCACCAACACCGCGATTGCAAAAACAATTTTGCTGCGCACTGCTATTCCTTTGCCGGATGTCCGGCGTGGCTCAACTGGCGTTCGTGTTGAGCCTGATATTCTTTCGCCCCTGCCGGGGCTTAACTCATCTTGCGTCACCTCCCACGGCTTGCGCCGTGGGTTCAGATCTTTTGCCGCTTTGCGGCTGCCGCTCAATGTTTCGCGGCTGGATACTCTACTTTTTCGCCACTGCCTTTTTTGCAGTCGGTTTAGAATCCGCAGCCGCCGGCGTTTCCGTTGCGCCTTGCGGCAGAACTGGCATCTTACGCTCGACCATCAAATCCATCGCACGCTCGATCGGCATGTGCCCGACGCCGGTCTTTTCGTCCATCCCGTACGTATTGAGCTGCATTTCCTGATCCATGAGGTATTTCTTGAACTGCGTGCGCTCGTCATTCTCCAGCATCGGCGCGCCGTTGTCCTTGAATCTCTGCTCGACGTAGTCTTCACCCGGCTTGAACTTGATCATGCGCGACGAAACTTCCGTGGAAGTCGAAAGCGGGCTCGCGGTCTTCATCTGTGCGTGCTCGTAGTTGTCGAGGAACCTGTACATCCCGATGATGATGAAGTAAATGACCAGCCCGATGATGGCGAGGCCGATCATGAACACGAACACGCCGCGCGTGCTTAAGTCTTCGCGCTCGAACTCGGTTCCGTGATTCTTCATTTCCTCACTCATGCGACGGCTCCAGAAGTCTGCGAGTCTGCGGCGCATACACAGCCAGCAGCGGGCGCGATCTGAGATTACGGAAGAAGTAGGCCATCCATAGGCCGCCCATCCCGGCCACGATCGCAAACAAAGTCCAGCTTAGGTGGATCGTGTCGTGATGCAAGGAAGGCGACGGCTCGATATGCCACCAGATATCCACGATCCGCATGATCATGATCCACGAAGCCAGCAAGGCTAACTGGCCGACGTCCTTTTTCAGACGCCGCGAAAGCAGCAGTGCGAAAGGCACGGCAAAGTGGAAGATGACAAGGAACATGCCGACGCCACCCCAGCCTCCATTCATCCGCCGCACGTACCACGGAATTTCTTCCGGCAAGTTGCCGGCCCAGATGATGAGCCATTGCGAGAAATTGAAGTAGGCCCAGACCATCACGAATGCAAGCATCAGCTTGCCGTGATCGTGCACTTCGGTGGTTGTGAGGTAGTCAGACATGGGCTTGCGCTTGCCCAGGATTTTCTCGATGACTACGACAAAACAGAACGCGGATAGAGCTTCCCCCGCAACGAACAGCAAGCCATAGATGGTCGAGATCCAGCGCGCCTGCAGCGACATGACCCAATCGACTACACCGAAGGAAATCGTCAGCGAGTAGATGACGAGTCCGAAGCCACTGAGCGCACGGAAGCGCAGCGTGCTTTTCGCACCGCCCTCGGGCGTATCTTGCTCGCTCGACCAGCGACTCAGCAGAAATGCCATCACCAGCCAGATCGCGAAATACAGCAGAGCCCGCATCGCGATGCCATTGAAGTTGAGATAGCTATGCGCGATGTCGGACAAGTCGCGACTCATGGCGACTTCGTCGGGACGGGCCCACGCGTAGAGTTTCGGCAGATTGAACAAGATTGGAAGAAAAAGCACGGCCATCAGGGGCAGGGTCGTCATGCCTGCTTCCAAAGTCCGTCGCGCCACTGTGCCCCAACTGCCGCCCACCATGTGATAGAGCATCAGGATTGCCAGGCAGCCAAGCGACAGCCCGAGCCAGAACATGTAGCTGACCAGGTAGGCAGAGTAAAAACTTTCCGGCGACAGAAACGCACCGGCAATTGCCGCGACCGCACCGACTAGCCCGACAAACATCGAGCGCGTCTGGATGGACTCAGCCACGGCCGGCGCCATCAGGTCAGACTTGTTGATCGTGGCCGTGGTCATTTCTTCTCCTCTTTTTTCTCTGCGCCTTCGCTTGGCGTCGTGTCAGGCACGGGCAACGTGGCGCCGGTGCCAATGTCTTTGAACTTCGGCACGGCAGACATATCCTGTCCGCTCGGCATGTCGGCGGCAGTAGCGTTCTGACTCAACTGCAGCGTGCGAATGTAAGCCGCAATGCACCAGCGATCGCGGGGCGCGACTTGCGTTCCGTACTCGGGCATCACGCCGAAACCATTCGTCATCACGTCGAAGAAGTAGCCGATTGGAACCTTACGCAAACGTTCAATGTGATACGACGGGGGATGTCGGAAGCCGCGCGATGGAATGAATCCATTGCCATCGCCGACGCGTCCATGACACGGTGTGCAATTGATATTGAAGCGCTCGCGCCCGCGTTCCAGAACTTCCTTAGTCACAGGGAACGGCATGTAGTCGCCGGGAGCATTGCCAAGCTTTCCCGTGTAGAAGTACGTGTCTTCATGCAGATCGCCACGCGCCACTGCACCTTCCACGGGCAACCGTGCGGATCGACCGTCGGCGAAGAAGTCGCTCTTTGAAAGCGTGCGGTAGTACGGCTGCAGATGCATATCCAGACGGCATCCAGCGGTCACACCGATCAGCAGCAAGATCGCAGGCAGGAATTTGCGAAGGTTCATCATGCTAATTCGCGTCATCTAGCTCGGCACCTCCGCGACCATGCGAGGAGCCAGACCCTGCAGGAAACTTCGCGTACGCGCCGCGTCGTAATTCGGGTCGCTCGAAAACACCACCAGGAAGAACTTGTTCTCGGACGCCTTCCGGAATTCTTCCACGTTGAACACGGGGTGATATGGCATGGGCAGGCCGTTGAGCGCTAACATGCCGAACACTGCGGAAAGTCCCGCAAACAGAATTGTCATCTCAAAAGTCACGATGATGAACGACGGCCACGAGTGATAGGGCCGGCCTCCGACGTTCGTCGGATACGTAATCGCAGCGACCCAATATTGCAGCGCATAACCGGAAAGACCGCCGATCAAGCCGCCGATCAGTACTACCAGCGGCACGCGATTCTTATGAAAGCCGATGGCCTCCGCCAATCCTTCGATCGGAAACGGACTATAGGCGTCAACCTTCTGGTAGCCGGCTGCATGCGTCTTATGCGCAGCCGCAACCAGATCTTGCGCCGAGTCGAATTCCGCCATCAGGCCGTAGGTCGTCGATGTGACGGGAGATTCGCTCATTTCTCCACCTCCGCCGCCTCGTGCACGTGCGCCTCGGGCAGCAGCGTGCGCATTTCAAAGATCGAGATCATCGGCAGGATGCGAACGAACAGCCACATCGCTGTCAGGAACATTCCGATCGTGCCGAGATAAGTTGCCCAGTCCCACTTCGTCGGGTAGTACATGCCCCAGGACGAATTCAGATAGTCGCGTTGCAGGCTGACCACTACGATGATGAAGCGCTCCAGCCACATGCCGACGAGAACCACAAACGAAATCAGCCAGAGCCATCCGGTCGAAACGCGGAATTTCTTCAGCCAGAGCACTTGCGGGATCACGATATTGCAGGCAATCAGCGCCGCGTACGAAAGCTGATAAGGACCGTGCAGTCGGTTCCAGAGCAGGAACGAATCAAACTTGCTGCCGCTGTACCAACCCATGAACGCTTCCATGAAGTAGCCGTAGCCGACGATCAGTCCAGTCGCGAGCATGACCTTGGCCATGGTCTCGAGGTGACGCTCGGTAATGAAATCTTTCAGGCCGTAGATCGCTCGGATCGGAATGGCCAGACACAACACCATTGCGAAACCGGAGTAGATAGCGCCTGCGACAAAGTAGGGCGGGAAGATCGTCGTATGCCAGCCCGGAACGATGCCGACCGCGAAATCGAAGCTGACGACCGTGTGCACGGAAAGCACCAGCGGCGTCGAGAGTCCGGCGAGGAGCAGGTAGGCCGTTTCGTAGCGATGCCAGTGGCGGGCAGATCCGCGCCATCCCATCGCAAGCAGGCCGTAAATGCGCTTGACCCAGGGATTCTCGGCGCGATCACGCAAAGTTGCGAGATCGGGAATCAGCCCCGTGAACCAGAACACCAGCGAAATCGTGAAGTACGTCGAGACCGCAAACACGTCCCATACGAGCGGACTGCGGAAGTTCGGCCAGTAGTTCATCGTGTTCGGGTACGGGAACAACCAGTACGCGAGCCACGGACGCCCAGTGTGCACGAGCGGGAAAATTCCGGCGGAGGCGACCGCGAACAACGTCATCGCTTCCGCAAAACGGTTGATCGAATTACGCCAAGTTTGCCGCAGCAAACACAGAATGGCCGAGATGAGGGTGCCAGCGTGGCCGATACCGATCCACCACACGAAGTTGACGATGGCGAATCCCCAGCCGACCGGGATATTAATGCCCCAAATGCCGGTGCCCTTAATAAAGAGGTATCCGAGGGCAACCATCAGCACATTGGTCAGCGAGAACATGATCAGGAAGCCGAAGATCCACCCGAGCGAGACCGGGCGCTTCAGCACGATGTTGCTGATCTTCTCGGTGATCGTGGAGAAGGTATGCCCCGGCTCGATTACCGGCGCTCGCCTGTCTGCCACGGGGATTTGTAAATTAGATGCCATGCCTTCTTTGCGCTCCGGTTATGCTTTCGACTCGCTCAACTCGGGATTCGGATTGCGAACTTCCGCCAAATATGTGGTGCGCGGCCGGGTGTTCAACTCGCCGAGCAGTGAATAGTTTCGCGCCTGCGCCTTGAGCTTGCTGACGCGGCTGTTCGGATCGTTCACGTTGCCAAACACGATCGCATTTGCCGGACACGACTGCTGACACGCCGTCTGCAACTCTTCGCCGATGCGGATGTCTTTGCCTTCGCTGACGGAAGCAGTCTCCACGTCAATACGGCGCTCGTTGATGCGCTGCACGCAGTACGTGCACTTTTCCATCACGCCGCGGCTGCGCACGCTGACGTCTGGATTGCGCATCAGTTTGAACTGCGGCGTCTCCCAATCCTGGAACAACAGGAAGTTGAAGCGGCGCACCTTGTATGGGCAGTTATTCGAACAATAACGGGTGCCGACGCAGCGGTTATAGACCATGTCGTTCAGGCCTTCACTGCTGTGGACGGTTGCCTGCACCGGGCAAACCAGTTCGCACGGTGCGTTCTCGCATTGCATGCAGGGCACGGGCTGGAAGAAGCCTTTGGGATTTTCGCGCGGGCCGTTGTAGTAGGCATCCACGCGGATCCAGTGCATGTGGCGGCCTCTGAGCGTCTGCTCTTGGCCGACAACCGGAATGTTGTTTTCCGACTGGCAGGCAACAATGCAGTTGTTGCAGCCGACGCAGGAGTTGAGGTCGATGGTCATGCCCCATGCGTATTCCTGCTTGTCGTACGCGAACTCTTCGGGCTTGTAGAGCGTGAGTTCCTTCGGCGGCTCGCCTTCCTTCGCGAAGCTCGGTTCTTTCTTGTATTCCTCGAGACTGCGCGTTTGCACCAGCGGACGCTCGCTGCCATCGGGCGTCTCCATCGTCTGATAGCCCTGCGTGCTCGCGAGGTTGTAGGTTGCGCCAGTCGGAGTCAACTTTGCGCCTGTCGCAAACCACGGAGCCTTGCTGGTGCGCAGCGGATACACATCGAACCCGGCGCCAGTGCCCACGCGCCCAGCTTTCGCGCGTCCGTAGCCGAAGAAGACGGTGATTGAGTTGTCGGGATGTCCCGCCTGAATCCAGATCGGGCCTTTGACTTTCTTGCCCTCAAACTCAAGCTCGGCAACGTCTTTGAAATTGAGCTTCGTGCGCTCGGCCATTTTCGGGCCGATCATGATCACGTTGTCCCAAGTCAGCTTGGTCAGAGGCTTGGGCAATTCCTGGAGCCAACCGTTATTGGAGAAGCGGCCGTCGTAGATGGAAGGATCGCGGCGGAAGTTTAGCTCGATGTCGCGCGAGACGAGCAGCGTGTACAGCATGTCGTCTGCGGGTTTGGCCGAGGCTTGATAGGCCGGTTTCAAGGCGACTTGTTTTGCCGAAAGCGCCGTGCCTGCCACCCAGCCATCGTGCAGCGACTTCCGCCAGAAAGTATCAAAATCCGCACCAGTACGCTGCTTCTGCCAGTACTGCTGCACCAAGTCATGCCCGGTCAGGCCCGACTGTCCGGCGAGAATCGTGATCAGTTCGTGTGCGCTCTTGCCGCCATAAAGCGGCTCAATCAGCGGCTGAACAATCGAAACCGTTCCGTCGTAAGCGCGGGCATCACTCCACGACTCGAGATAGTGCGCTTCCGGTACATGCCATTGGCAAAGTTCAGCGGTCTCGTTGCGGTGCGAACCGAGATAGACCTTCAGATTGACCGCATTCGATTTCAGAGCTGAGGCAAATTCGAGTTCAGCCGGCGCATCGTAAGCAGGGTTACCGCCCAGAATGAGCAACAGATCAACTTTGCCCGCCCGAATGTCTTCCGTGAGTGCGTGCAGAGACTCATTTCGATTCACTGGATTGGCATCGACCGGATCGGCGTAGAAAACTGTCTTGCCAACATTACCCAACGCCTCGTTGATCGCATGTGCAAACGCATGAACCGCTGGCGGTTGATGATCGCCGGCAATAACGAGACTAGAGCCTTTGTGTCCGAGTAGGTCTTTCGAGATCGCACCGTTGAGATCCTGATACTCAACACCGGCGCCTTCACCCGCATTCACCCCAAGCTTATTGGCCAGACCACGAGTGAAGCTTTCAACCTGCACAGCCTTCATCGGTATCCGATGGTCCGCCTTCATCCCCGTTGAACTCGGCGTGCTCTCGATCACGTACAGCCGGTTCATGTTCGCATCGGGATTGCGGCGTGCTGCAAAATCGCGAATATAGCGCGTCGACCCCGGGAACCCGGCGTACAAGAAGTCCGCATCGAGCGAGACAATCACGTCCGCCTTCGACAAGTCATAGCGAGTCTCAACCACCTCGCCGAACGCCATTTTCGCGCCTTCGTACACGTTGTCGCGATTGATGGGTTCCCAGACGTGCCACTTCGCCATCGGATGCGCTTTGATGTAGTCGTTGATCTGCGCGGCCAGAGTGGGCGAAGTCACGCCCTGCGTCAGGATGCGAACGCCCGAACCCGCCATGCTCTTCTGCACGTTCATCGGGCCCTTCACGGCTTCCATGAAGGCATTCCACGAGCGTACATCACCCATATAGGTAATGTTCTGGGCGCGGTCGGGGTCGTACAGATCGAGAATCGAAGCTTGCGCGTAGATATCGGTACCGCCAAGGCTTGCCGGATGTTCCGGATTGCCTTCCACCTTGGTCGGGCGGAACATGTGGCTTTCCACCAGCACCGGCGACGCATATCCGCCGAGCGTGAAGGCGGTGGCGTAATACTTGGGCTTGCCCGGAATCAGATTTTCCGGCTGCTTGACGTACGGAACGATCTCGGTGACCGGCATGCGCGTGCAGCCCGTCAGTCCGGCAAGCGCGAGCGAGGCGCCCATGGTCTTGAGGAATCCGCGTCGCGAGAATGAATCCATCCACTCCGAAGCGCCCTTCGGGAATTCGCGATGCAGCATTTCCTGAAATTCTTCGGTGCCGGCAAGCTCTTCCAGACTGCGCCAGTACTCGGGGCCAGTCGTCTGCTCGATCTGCGCCTTTACCGCGGAGAGATCGAGGTCTTTGCGCTTGGTCGGACAAACATCCGCGCCGCCCTGCTTCGCTTTGTGATCGTCCATGCTCATTTCAATGTCTACTGGCGAATGTTCCGCTCAATCCTTCGTCTGCCGCTAGCGATGGCAGGTATTACAACTCGTAATGTCTTTTACCGACCGCACCTTGTAGGCATCTTTCAGCGCTGCGCCGAGCTCGGCCTGGTCACTGTAGGTCTTTCCGCCAAAAACGACTTCGTTCTTGCCCATCGGGTTATTAACTGGCGGTTCGTAGCGCATATTAAAGACCTGATCGCGCGGACGCAGGTATTTTTCCGGGGCGCGATGGCAGTCCAGACAAAATTCCATCTGCAGCGATGCGTACTGGTACATCAGCGGCATCTGGTCGACCGGACCGTGGCAGGTGTTACATCCCACACCCTTGTTTACGTGAATGCTGTGATTGAAATAGACAAAGTTGGGAAGCTGGTTGACGCGGGCCCATTCCAGCGATCGGCCGGTGCGGAAGCTTTCACGCACTGGTTCAAGGTAGGCAGCGTTGGTCCAGATCTGCGCATGGCAGTTCATGCAAGTCTTGGTCGGCGGAATTCCGGCAAAACTGGATTGCTCGACCGATGTGTGGCAATACCGGCAGTCAATGCCCAGTCCGGTGACGTGATGCTGATGGCTGAACGGCACCGGTTGCGACTTCCGCACACCTGCCCAGGTGATGTAGGGAGAGCGCTGGAACTCGTTGAGCATCCAGAACACGCTGGCGACGACGACCACTACGGCGAACAGTGAAGCTCGCGCGATGGCATTGCTGCTTTTTGGAAAAATCTGCATGGAGCGATAATGGCGCGTATTCGGTTGCGGGAGCAGGTTCCCCAGCTTCCCGGATGACTCGTTTTATGTGATGTACATCACTCACTCTCAGTGATGCAGGACACTGAAACACGTGAGTATAACAGTTGACAAGGGTTTGGGAATAGATTCTTGCGTGGTTTTCTTTTTTTCGAAATGGATGAAATCGTCATCCCGGATGACCGCTGAATTTTTCAACACTGACGTTGCCTGCGCCCGCAATTTACGTCTGCATTTATAAGACGAGCGGAACCCTCAACGCAAGTTCATGACTAACAGTTTCGGCTCCGTCATCTCTTCGATCGCGTATCGCAAACCTTCACGGCCCAGTCCAGAATCTTTTACGCCGCCGTAGGGCATGTGGTCAATGCGAAATGTCGGCACATCGCCCGCGATCAGACCACCGAGTTCGAGTTCGTCATAGGCCTGAAAGATGAGCTTGGCGTCGCGCGTGAATAATCCCGCTTGCAGGCCGTAGGCCGAGTTATTGACTTCGCGTAAGGCAGATGCGAAATCGTTATAGGGTTCGACCGTGACCACCGGCGCAAAAATTTCCTGACAATTCACTTTCATATCAGGCTTGGTGCTGGTTAACACAGTTGGTTCCAGCATCAGGCCTTTGCGCTTGCCGCCGCAAAGCAACCGCGCACCACCGCGAACCGCTTCCTGAATCCAGTCCGCAGCGCGGATCGCGTCGCTCTCCCGGATCATCGGACCGACATCGACCGAATCATCCAGCGGATCTCCCATTTTCAGCTTGCCGACTCCCGCCAGGAACAATTCGAGGAATTTTCCATAGACCGAATGCTCCACCAGAATGCGCTGCACGGAAATGCAGGCTTGGCCCGCATAAGCAAAGCTTCCGGTCACGCAGCGATCGGCGGCATAGGCGAGATCGGCATCGTTGTGCACGATGACGCCGGAGTTTCCGCCCAGTTCGAGCAAAACTTTCTTCTTGCCGGCGTTGGCCTTGATCGCCCAGCCTACAGCGGCGCTTCCCGTAAAGCTGACGAGTTTGATACGGTCGTCGCGAACCAGTATGCCGGAGTCTTCGTTTGACAGTAGGAGCACGTTGAAACCGCCGTCCGGCCAGCCCGCCTGCTGAACCACTTCCGCTAGCAATAAAGAACTCAGCGGAGTCTGAGGCGCGGGCTTCAAGACGATCGGGCATCCAGCTGCAATGGCCGGCGCGACTTTGTGCGAGACCAGGTTGAGCGGAAAATTAAACGGCGTGATGCCTGCAATCGGGCCGAGCGGAAAGCGCTTGACGATCCCCCAACGCCCGGCCGTGGACTGCTGCCAGTCGAGAGGGAGATATTCGCCGTAGCCGCGCACGGTTTCCTCGGCGGCAATGTTGAATGTGAAAACGGCTCGCTCCACTTCCGTACGCGCGTTCTTGATGGGCTTGCCCGCTTCCAGCGCAAGTGTCCTGACAAACTCGTCTTTGCGGCTCTGAATTCCGTCTGCGATGCGGCGAAGGACTCTCTGCCGCTCGAAAGCCGGCAACCGGCGCGTGGTTCCAAAAGCCTTCACGGCAGAGGCAATGGCGGCTTCGGCGTGTTCGCGGCGGCCCTGATACACGCGCGCAACCACGGAACCGTCGTAGGGAGCGCGAACCTCGACGATGTCACCTTCCTCCAGCCACTTCCCGTCTACATAAAATCCGTGGGTTGCCACTGGAGCGATCGTCAATTCCGCCATTTCCATCCTCCCCAAGACCGTAGTCGATTATAGAACTTCGGTCAGACCGAAGCTCCACACTCGCGAGGCTATTTTGTGGGCTGTGGCTTGAAGCGATCGTCGAGTTCTACCTGATAGCCCTTAACCATGGCATTCGTCTCGTTCGCCATGCCGACCACAGCCATGAGTTCCTTGAACTGCGCATCGGTCAGTCCCTTGCCGCGAGCGGAGGCCGTATGCGAAGCGATGCAGTATTCGCAACCATTTGTCGCCGATACGGCTACATAGACCATTTCCTTGATGAGCGGGTCGAGAGCACCGGGCGCCATGATCTGCTTGATGCTTTCCCAAGTGCGCTTAAGCGTGGCCGGATCATGCGCGATGGCTTTCCAGAAATTGTTGATCCAGTCAGTCTTGCGCGTGGCCATGATGTCGTCGTAAACGGCGCGAACTTCAGGACTGGCGTCTTTGTATTCGATTAGGCCGAAGAGTGACATGGGGAATGTCTCCAATTTGGATTGAGCCGCGATTTCGCGTTCTTATGAAACCCAGTCTAGAACTTTGTAGTACGCGCCGGCGAACGGCAGGAACCACGGCTTGCCGTCGTAAAGACCGAGCGGTGCGCCTGGGAACTTGATTTCTGTGAATGGGTTGTCCGTTTTACCGTCCGTAATCCACTCGGCCATTTTCTGACCCTGCCAGGTTGCCATTGCAACACCGTGCCCCGCGTATCCGACGGCGAAGTAGATGCCATCGATCTGGCCAGCGTGAGGCATCATGTCGAAACAGAAATCGAGCGTTCCGCCCCAGACGTATTCGACCTTGGCATCGCGGAGTTGGGGATAGACCTCGATCATGCCGTTGCGCAAGATCTCAGCGCTTTTGCGAATCGTCTGGTCAGTTTCCGGAAAGAAAGCCGCGCGGCCGCCAAACAGCATGCGGTTATCGGGCGTCAGGCGATAGTAATAAAGATAGTTCTTCGAATCGTAGATCTGGCGGTTGCGCGGACTCAACTCCCGGGCCAGAGATTCGGGCAAAACTTCGGTCGTAATAATGAAAGAGCCGATGGGAATGATCTTCTTCTTCAGTGCGGGTGTGGCGGCCCCGGTATAGCCGCTGGTGCCTACCAAAACGTTGCGCGCCCAAATTCGGCCACGTGAAGTCTGTATCTGAAATCCGGGCCCGCTGTTTCGTGGTTGGCGCTGGATACTTTCGAGCTTCGTGCGCTCAGCGATCTGGCCGCCAGCCCGCATGACCGCTGCGCCCAGTCCGGCTACATAGCGCGCCGGGTTCACACCGACGCTGATTTCATCGACCATGCCGCCGTAATAAATGTCCGAGCCGATTTCGCTGCGCAGCTCGTTGCGCGGTACGACTCGCAGATGATGGTTAAACTCGCGAGCGATGACTTCGACCTGCCGGGCATAGTCGTCAAAGTGCGCTTGCTTGCATGCGACCTCAAGGTGCCCCGTGCGTTCGAAGTCGCAAGCGATATTCTCTTCTTTGACGATGCGCTCGACCGTGCTGATAGTTTCAAGCGACGCGGCGTACATGCGCTGGGACAACTCTCGCCCATACATCGAAATCAGTTTATTGACGCCGAGTTTCAGGCCGGTCAGCACCATGCCGCCGTTGCGAGAACTCGCGCCCCAGCCAATGGTCTCCGATTCGAGGACAACTACTTTCGCGCCTCGCTTAGCTAGTGCGAGGGCTGCTGACAGGCCTGTAAATCCCGCACCTACAATCGCAACATCAGCGGTCTCCGGCAATGGTTGCGCCGGAGCAATCGGCATTTGAATTGTTGTGAGCCAGTAGTTGAGTTCCTGAACTGCCACGGCAGGGGCCTTGATTTCGCGGGACGATGATCGTCCGTTAGATTGCACAACTACAAGACTGAAGTTTCCTTGATTGGCACAGCCTTCAGCGAAGTGAAGTCTATCAGCGAAGTGTCAATCATGGAACGGAGGACGGGCGAGGGCGCCCGTCCCTTAACGTTTGGTAAGCCCGTTTGACTAGCGCGTGGGTTCTTTAACGGAGGCAGGTTTTAACGTCACCGGCTTCACCGTCGGCCCCGTCTTCTTCTCACGCCGCATCTGCTCGCCGAGTTCGCGAATTTCCGTTAGATCGCGCTGCATCTCGCTCCATCCATACCAGAGCGCATAGTCCGGGCTGGCGTGGAATGTGCCCTGGAACGTCCGCATACGATGTTCGAGATACATGACGAACAGTTTCTGCTCGACGACCGTTGGCGCATCGTGGAAGGTCAGCAGGTTCGGAAACGCATAGGTGTAGTTCTTCGGCTGTGGGACGATGCCATCTTTATAAAGGCCCGCCACGATCTGGATCGCCTGAGCCATCAGGTGGTCGGCGTTCTTGATCATGTCGTCGCCAGCATCGAGTTGCTGCTTGGCAAAATTGCCGGAGTGGCACTGGTTGCAGGTCTTCAGCATCTTGTCGCGCTCTTGCTGCCAGTCTTCCTGCGTGAGGCGTGCGACATCGGCAGCCTGCACCGTCGCGACCAATGCAGTTGGCTTCCCATCGGGATCCAGCACGCCGAGCGCCTGCAGTATCGTCGCGCGATCCGCAGCCCACTGTTTGTCTTCGGGCAGAGGCAGGCGAACGGCGAGGAATCCCCAAGCGGTACGCACGCCGTGATCGCCATTCTGCATGTGGCAGGTCTGGCACGTCGGAGCCGCGGCGCCTTCCTTCAAAATCCCGCGCTGCTTCAGGTCTTCGCGCACGCCGTGTTTCGACGACGAATACATCTCCCACTGCGGATGGTCGAATCCCATGTGGCACGTCTCGCATGCCTGGGGAGACTTCGCCTCTTCCACCGAGAACGTATGCCGGGTGTGGCACGAATCGCATGATGCCGATCCGAATACGTTGCCCTTTTCGCGCAGCTTGGCGATTTCCTCGGCTGGCTTCTCGCCAATCTTGTGGCAGGCACCGCAACCCTTTTGGCCCTCGATCAACGTCATCGGCTGCCAGTGAATCGTTGGCATGGCCATCATGGCGGCCCAGGCCTTTGAGTGCTTGCCGTGTTTGTATTGGTCAACCTGCGTCTTGTGACATTCCGCGCAAGTTTCCGGAGTCGGAATCTTCACCTTCGCCACGTCGCTCGCAGACTGATGCTGATCGCCATGGCAGTTCACGCACGTCACATCCAGCTGGCTATGCTTACTCAGCTTCCAATCGGAAACGATGCTGGGAGTTTGTTTGGAGTGGCATTCGATGCAGGAAGCGGCCGGGTTTGGCGACTGTGCAGACGCAAGGGAACTCACCGCAAGAGTGAGCGCAAACAGCACGGTAAGAAAACGCATGGATCCTCCAAGCGGAAAACAGATGAGCATACGATCCGCCAGTGCGGGTTGCTATGACTTTTGTCACGGCCGCGGGTCCGTGACAGGCTTGCGCCTTGCCCAGTTAACTTAGGCAGTCGCAATTTCCGGCGTGGCCGCCAGCAAACTGCGCGTGTAGTCGCTCTGCGGACGCTCGGTGATGTCCGCGGTCGTTCCCACTTCGACCAGCTTTCCTTTGTACATGACTGCGATTCGAGTCGAGAGATAGCGCACGACAGGCATGGAATGCGAGATGAACAAATATGTCAGCCCAAACTCTCGTTGCAAAGCCTGCAAGAGATTAACGATCTGCGCTCCCACGCTGACATCGAGCGCCGAAACCGGCTCGTCAGCAACGATGAACTTCGGTCGAAGCGCGAGCGCCCGCGCGATGCCGATGCGCTGGCGCTGGCCTCCGGAGAATTCATGAGGGTAGCGGGAGAGTGCGGATTCATCCATGCCGACGGCACGCAGCAACTCCGCAACTCGGCAACGCCGCGTCTCACGATCCATTTTTTCATGAACGATGAGCGGTTCGGCCAGCACATCTTCAACGCGGAAGCGCGGATCCAGTGAACCGAACGGATCCTGAAAGATGATTTGCATGTCGCGACGCAGACGCCGCAAGTCGCTCGCGTTCGCCCCTAGGACATCCGTTCGCTCGAACGCGACGCTTCCCGAAGTGGGCTCGACCAGGCGCAGGATCATGCGCCCGAGTGTGCTTTTGCCCGAACCGGATTCACCCACTAGTCCGAGCGTTTCACCCCGCTCAATGTTGAGTGAAACATCATCTACCGCCCGAACCTGGCCGCCTCGGGGAGCACCGAACGCCGATTCAGAAATGGGGAAAACCTTCGTTAGATTGCGGATCTCTACCAGAGGCACGAAGAGAGGGTACCAGTCGAACCGCGGGATGTCAGGTCCGATCTGCCGGAGTTCGTTCGCCGGAGTGACGGCGACGGCAATCGGTCTTATCCTGCAATCATAGGAACGGCTGCCAGTGCCGCCAGCATTCCGATCGTGCGCGCCCGGCTGAAATGTTCGTGCAGAAAAACGCGGGCGAGGATCACCGTCACGGCGGGGTACAGCGAACTCAAAACGACAGCGGAATCAAGGCGCCCAATTTGAGCGGCACGAACGAAAACCGCGCTGCCGGTAATGTCAAGAATGCCGGCAACGATGGCAATGGCAGCAATCCCTCGTGGCGGAACGCGGAGATGTCCGCCGACCAGAACGATCGCCGCCGTGACCAGCAGCGAGGCGAAGCGGGAACACACCGAAATCCAGAGCGCTGAAGCATTCCCCGCCTGATGAACACAAAGATAGAAGCCTGCGAAGCCACATCCAGCGAGCAACGCCAATCCCAGCCCTTCGGGCCGTCCGCTGCCAGTTTCGGTGCGCGAGACCAACCAGACTCCTATGCCGGCAACCACAAAGCCCAGCATATGACGCCAGCCCGGAAACCCTTCTCCAAACGCGGTGATGACGGTCGGAATCGCTGCGCTAAGAACCGCCGAGACAGGCGCAACCAGACCCATTTTCCCGTCGGCCAGCGCACGATAAAACAAGGCAAGCGCAAATCCGCCAATCGCGCCGGCTGCGAGTGACCAGAGCAGGCTGCTTCTATCGGGGAATACGGCTCCACTCACCACGGCCACCGCGCCGGCCAAAACCATTCCGCTCAAATGCACGATAGAGGTAAACAGGAATGTGTTGACGCGCCGTGCGCCCACTCCACCCAGAAAATCGCTCGCTCCCCACGCGCCAACGGCGGTGAGGCTAAAGGCAGCGGGAAGATAGGACAACGGGATCGGCACAGGAATTTGAGGTTAGCACGGACTACCGAAATTTCATGTCGCGCATGGGAAAAGCACGCAGAGAAAAGCGGCGCGCAGTGTAGGTCTGCGCGCCGCCAGTTTTCGGTTCTCGATACGGAAGCCTAGCCTGGGTGGGGCCCGTTGTGGCAGTCGTAGCAATTGAACTGGTGGCCTGCAGGAAAACTCTTGTTCCCGTAGTCACCAGCGTTGAATTTGCGCGCGACCTTGGCAACCGACAGCGAGGTGCCCTTGAAGTCGACCCCGTGGCAGTAAGCGCAAGCGGTCAAGTTTCCCTGCGCATAGTCCGGGTGTCCGTCTACCCAAACCTGGCCGACGGTATGGATTCCGTGCGGCCCGCCATTCGGCGTCACCGGGACATTGCTGTGACATGCTTTGCATTCGGTAATGCGGGCAGAATATCCCTGAAGTTGCTTGGGATAGATGTTGTCATTGGGTTGCAAGGTTGGAAACTCTGCATGCGGCGACCCGTGACAAGCGGAGCAATATACGCTGCCGTGACCGGAACTGAAGCGGTACAAATTGGATCCCGGAACGGGTACGTTCGGGTTGGTGGCAAAGGCTTGATCCGTCACCACGCGCCAGTTCCCGCCATTGTCAAACGCAGTTCCGTAGCGCTGGCTGTTCTGGTGGCACAACTGGCAGGAAGGCTCGACGAGCCAGGGGTTGCGCACCGGGTTGCCAGCATAGGTCAGCGTGCCATGACACTCCGAGCACAAAACTCCGCTCATCGCGCCGCGCTTGCACTGAGTAATTGGTCCCGGATGGCACAGGTAGCAGGAATACGTGTCGCTCTGCTGGCTGTTCTGATCCAGGGTCAGGCCGTTGGATTGAAGAACCTGCGGTCCATGCAGTCTGTGCATGTCGCTGGCCTCAGCTCCGATGCCGGCTAGGCCGGGGGCGCCGAGTGCGTTATCGCTATGGCAGGCAGCGCACAAAATTGGCTGTCCGCCGACTGCTGTCTGATACAGACTGGACTGGTAGACGTAGCCCTGTGCGGCCAATTGCGGTAGGTACTGACTGATGTTCCAGCGGTCGTCATGCTTCTTCAGGATGTTGAGCTTGATGTCTTTCGCTGGGTCGGGATTGTTCACCCATCCGCTGGCAGGCTGGGCCACCGGATCGGAACCGGAAGCGTGACAAATGCTGCACGTCATTTCATCGCTCACAGACAGCACGATGCTGACGTTTGCTAGAACCTTGCCGGTAGAATCTTTCGCCACCAGTTTCGCCATGGGGTACGGCCGAAATTTGCCTGCATCGTCAAAGCCAATGGTCGGCACTCCGACCGCTTCCCAATAACCGATCGTACTGTTATAGGTCAGCGGCGTCGGCTTCTTGTTCTGCACCTTGTACCCGGCCAGTCCCACGTCCGGCTTCGGATTACCGTGGAACAGGGTTTGCACGTAGGTCCAGAAATTTGTTTTGGTGGAGCTGATTGTGTTGATGGATTTGGTCGGGTCGGGCGTGGCCTGGTAAGTGATGGTGACACCGCTAGTGACAAGGACCGGCGGCTCGCCTTTCTTCATCAATTGCGCATGTATCACGTTGTACGGAGGCAGAACCGAAAAGATGGAGTAGTCCTTGCCATCGATACAGTGCATGCCCAGTTCGCTCCAGGCGACCAGGGTATATCCAGAAGCGGAGGGCACAGAACCCAGAGCTGTGTGCGAAGGCGCAGGCCGAGCATCCAGTCGCATCGGGCTTCCGCCAAGCGTGAACATTACAGCCGCGATAAGCAGCGTTAGGAGTAACACTCGTTTCATGTGAGCCTCTCTTAACAACCAGAGCGTGAGCGTAAGTATGAGGATGGTCGCGCGGAACGGGGGTTTCCGGGCGTAGGAACGTACGCCCTGCTTTTACCGCCTACAGCAGCTCATTCGCAGTGACATTCGGCACGAATCGGTGTGACATGCGGGCGGACGGGGAAATTGAGGTTCGAAACCGAATCGCGGCAAGCCCTAGCGGAGCCTGCATTCCATGTTGTCCGAACAAAAAAGGGCCGGGTGCGTGAGCCCGGCCTTAATGCGGCGCGCAATAGACCGCTCGCCGCCAACCCTAAAATCTCGGAGTGATCGCTACCCGCCGTGCGGCCCGTTGTGACAGTCGTAGCAGTTGAACTGGTGGCCCGCGGGGAAAGTCTTGCTTCCGTTCTCTGTTTTGAACGTCCGCGAAGTCTTCGCCACTGATAGTGCCGTGCCCCTGTAGTCCGCTCCATGGCAGTAGGCACAGGCCGCTAGATTCTTTTGCGCGTAGTCTTCGTGTCCGCCAACCCATGCTTGACCAATGGTGTGGATTCCGTGTGGTCCGCCATTCAATGTCACTGGAACATTGGTGTGGCACACACTGCACTCAGTGATCTTGGCGGCGTATCCCTGCAGTTTCTGCGGATAGACATTGTCGTTCGCTTGCAGAGTCGGGAACTCGGCGTGCGGCGAACCGTGACAGGCTGAGCAGTACACTCCACCGTGCCCCGCACTGTACCGGTAAAGATCGGCGCCCTGTACTGGCACGTTCGGGTTGGTAGCAAACGTCGTGTCGGTTACCGCTCTCCACTGACCGTTGCTGTCAAAGGTGGTGGTATAGCGCTGGCTGTTCTGATGGCAAAGCTGACAGGAAGGCTCGATGATCCAGGGATTCCGCGCCGGATTACCCGTGAACGTCAAGTTGCCGTGGCAGGAAGAACAAAGGACCTTGCTCATCGCGCCGCGCTTGCACTGCGTGACTGGACCTGGGTGACACAAGTAGCAAGACTTGTTGTCATCCACCAGACTGTTCTGGTCGAGGGTTTGTCCGTTGGACTGAAGAATCTGCGGCCCATGCAACTTGTGCATGTCGCTGGCTTCTGAGCCAATCCCGGAGAGTCCCGGCGCTCCGAGCGCGTTGTCACTGTGGCAGGCAGCACACAAAACCGGTGTTCCGCCTGTCGCCGTCTGATACAGACTTGATTGATAGACGTAGCCCTGGGCTGCCAGTTGCGGGAGATACTGCGCGATGTTCCAACGATCGTCATGCTTTTTCAGAATGTTGAGCTTCATGTCCTTGGCAGGATCAGGATTGTTGACCCAACCGCTGGCGGGCTCGGCTACAGGATCGGTCCCGGAGGAGTGGCAGGTGCCGCAGTTCAGTTCATCACTGACTGAAAGCACGATGCTGGTGTTTGCGACTGCCTTGCCCCCAACCTTGGCCGTAAGTTTTGCCATGGGGTAGGGGTTGAACTTCCCTTTATCGTCGAACCCAATCGTTGGCACGCCAACGGCCTCCCAGTAGCCGAGGCTGGCGTTGTAGGTCATCTGCGAAACCTTCTTGCTTTGCACCCCATAACCTGCCAGACCCACGTCTGGTTTTGGGTTGGCATGGAAGAGAGCTTGGACATAGGTCCAGAAATTCGTCTTGGTCGAGCTGATGCTGTTTACGGATTTGTTCGTGTCGGGTGTGGATTTATAAGAAATCGTGGCGCCACTCTTTACGAGTACAGGTGGTTCTCCTTTTTGAATCAGCTGCGAGTGAACGATGTTGTAGGGCGGCAGGACAGAGAATATGGAGTAGTCCTTGCCGTCAATGCAATGCATTCCGAGTTCGCTCCAGGCCACCAGGGAGTACGTCGAAGCTGCCGGAGCACCAGGCTGAGCGTTCCCTCCAGCAGAGGATCCTGGGCGGGCGGCAAGACGCATGGAACCGCCTGCGGAGATTAATGTTGCAGCGGCAAGAAGGGTCAACACGATTACTCGCTTCATTTGAGCTTCTCCTAAAACTTCTGGGCACTTCATCAACTTCGTTTTTATTTAGAGCGGCGCAAGACTGAATACGAAGCGGCCGGAAATGGCGGGATCCGGTCGTAAAGATTGTCACAATAATGATGGTTAGCCAGACAACAAGTCAGTGATTTGTGTCACGACTGAATGTGACATGGCCTTGCAAATCGCCCGAAAACATTGGGGAATACGAACCCAAGATGGGGCCGATTGACCCGGTTCGCCGAGAGGCGAAGCAACGTTTGCCCAGAATTTGAGAGGTTGAGTCGCAGGCGAAGCGTGGATTTCTTCGCCTACGTCATCGGTGTGCAGTCGTGTTTAGACCACGGCCGCTTCCTGAGTCTTGCCTTGCAACAATTGCCGCAGCACATACTGGAGAATGCCGCCGTTCGCGTAGTACAACGCTTCCTGCGGAGTATCAATTCGCACCACGGCCTGAAGTTCGCTGACTTTGCCGCCCTTGACATGCACCTTTATCTTCTGTCCCGAGGAGAATTTCTCAACCACTGCACGCACGCCGGCGATTTCAAACACTTCCTGACCCGTCAGGCCGAGTGACTCTGCGTTCTCGCCCGGCAGAAACTGCAAGGGAAGAATTCCCATACCCACCAGGTTCGAGCGATGGATGCGCTCGTAGCTCTCTGCGATCACAGCCCGGACACCAAGCAAACGCGGACCCTTGGCAGCCCAATCGCGGGAGGAACCGGAGCCATACTCTTTGCCGGCAAGAATCACGAGTGGAATCTTCTCGGCCTGATATTTTTCCGACGCCTCGAAGATGGACATTTCAGTCCCGTCCGGCAGATGGCGCGTAAAGCCGCCCTCGGTCGCAACCATCTTGTTACGCAGGCGGACATTGGCAAAAGTCCCCCGCACCATGACTTCATGATTTCCGCGGCGCGAGCCGTAAGAATTGAAATCAGCGGGCTGCACGCCGTGCGCGATGAGGTACTTGCCCGCCGGTCCATCCTTCTTAATGGAGCCCGCCGGCGAAATATGGTCGGTAGTGACGCTGTCACCAAGCACCGCCAACACGCGTGCGCCACGGATATCCTCCACCGCTGAGGGCTTTAGCGCCATGCCATCAAAATAAGGCGCTTGCCGAATGTAGGTCGAGTCCTTTTCCCAGTCATACGTCTCACCCTTTGGCACGGCCAGCGAACGCCAACGCTCGTCGCCCGAGTAGACCTCGGCGTAACTCTTGCGGAACATCTCGGCGGTAATCGCGCCAGCCATTGCCTGCTCGATCTCCGACTGCGAGGGCCAGATGTCAGCCAGGTAGACGGCCTGCCCTTCTTTATCTTTGCCGATCGCATCCTTGCGCAGATCCAAATCAATGCGGCCCGCGAGCGCGAAGGCCACCACGAGCGGCGGAGACATCAAATAGTTAGCGCGAACTTCAGAGTTAATGCGCCCCTCGAAATTGCGGTTGCCGGAAAGTACAGACGCGACCACCAGGTTCTTATCTTCGATTTCTTTCGAGACTTCCACCGGCAGCGGCCCCGAGTTCCCAATGCAAGTGGTACAGCCGTAGCCCACGATGTGGAACTTGAGCTTTTCCAGGTACGCCATCAGCCCGGCCTGCTCGAGATAATCGCGTACTACTTTCGAGCCGGGAGCGAGCGAGGTCTTGACCCACGGTGGAACAGTCAGGCCTTTTTCAACCGCCTTCTTGGCAAGCAGGCCAGCGGCAATGAGAACGGATGGGTTCGACGTGTTCGTGCAAGATGTGATCGCAGCGATCACTACATTGCCGTGCTTCAGGGCTTTAGCCGAATCCGCCGGAACGTGCTCGTGCACGTTAGGATCCTCGACGCCGACCGCGGCTGGATTGCCACCCTCTTGCTCCCAACGAGCGGCGGTCGTCGCTGAAGACGTCGAAGGTGCTTTCGGCGCGGTTCCAGACTTGGGTGGCTTGATGAGGGAAGGTAGCGCCTGTGCGAACGATTCTCCCGCTTTCGAAAGTACGACTCGATCCTGCGGACGCTTTGGTCCGGCCATGCTCGGCTCGACCGTAGCCAGATCCAGGCTCAACAACTCCGAATATTCAGCCTCCGGGGTCTTCGAGTCGTGGAACATTCCCTGTTCGCGGGCGTAGGCTTCCACCAACTCAATTTGCTCTTCGCTGCGTCCCGTGAGCCGCATGTAGCGCAGGCTCTCCTTATCAATCGGGAAAATGCCGCAAGTTGCCCCGTATTCCGGAGCCATGTTGGCAATCGTCGCGCGATCGGCCAACGGCAGATCCTCGAGACCAGGTCCGAAGTACTCGACGAACTTGCCGACCACACCGTGCTTGCGCAGCATTTCCGTGATGGTCAGCACCAGATCGGTAGCCGTCGCGCCCTCACGCAGGCGCCCGGTAAGTTTCACACCCACCACGAGTGGGATCAGCATGGAGACCGGCTGACCGAGCATGGCGGCCTCGGCCTCGATGCCGCCGACGCCCCAACCGAGAACGCCGAGACCGTTCACCATCGTGGTGTGAGAATCGGTGCCGACAAGCGTGTCGGGATATGCCGTACGCTTGCCCGCGCTCTCATGCACAAAAACCACACGCGCCAGGTATTCCAGATTGACCTGATGCACAATTCCCGTGTCCGGCGGAACGATCGCGAGATTCCGGAAACCTGTTTGACCCCAGCGCAGGAACGCATAGCGTTCCTTGTTGCGCTGGAATTCGAGGAGAGCGTTCATGTCGAACGCGTTGGCCGTGCCGAATTCGTCCACTTGCACCGAGTGGTCAATGACCAGTTCGGCTGGCTGCAGTGGGTTAATCAGCTTAGGATCTCCGCCCAACCGCTTCATCGCATCGCGCATGGCCGCCAAGTCAACGACCGCAGGCACGCCCGTGAAATCCTGAAGCAACACGCGGCTGGGGGTAAAGGCAATCTCTTTTTCCGGCTTCGAATTCTTGTTCCATGCCGCCAGAGCGCGAATTTCGCCCGGCGTCACATTGATGCCGTCTTCGGTTCGCAGGAGATTCTCGAGCAAGATCCGCAGTGAAAATGGCAGATGCTGGGTTGAAATTCCCTGCTTGTCGAGCGCATCAATGCGGTAGAGCTCATATTCCTTGTTGCCGGATTTGAAAGTTGCGCGTGCTCCGAAACTATTTGCTGACATGATTGCCTTCCTACGATTGTGTGTGCCCGGCCAAAAACGCCAATGCCGAATGCTGCTGCCACCACATCTGAATCTTCTAGTTTATCTCGTTTAGAACGGGATTGCGTAAGCAGGCGAGAGTGGCGCTGTAATTTGAACGATCGGAGAAATGGAGTCGCCGCGAGTGCGGCCTTTACTGCTTAGCGCGCAACAAGAGCACTGGCGCGCTGATGTTGTGCTGAACGCGGGTCGCGGTCGTGCCAAGAAATACATCGGCCAGAAACCTGTGTCCGTGCGTGCTCATTGCGACCAGATCGCACCCTTTCTCTTTTACCCACTTGATGATCTCTCGCGCAGGCTCGCCGTAGGCCAATTCTGTCTCTGCTGAAATGCCCGCTGTCTGGAACTCCGCCTTCACCTTTTGGAGATACGCGGTGTCCTCAGAAATTTCCGGACTCACAGCGTCCCGGCCATAGGTTCGCGCCGCCCATCCATCGGCAACATGGAGCAACACGAGCCGGCTGTGCGCCAGTTTGGCCAATTCCTTCACGTGTTCAATGATCGCCCGGTCCGTCGGCGTTCCGTCCAGCGTCACGAGGATGGTGTCGTACATGGCGATCCCGTCTTCAATCTTTGTCTACATCTATTATCTGCCGCGCTGCTCGTTGTCGCGAGCCGTCGTCATCCACCAACGATGACCGCCCAAGCCGCACGAAGCGAGTCGGGCAGGCCGTACAAGTCCATGGCGGTGATCAGAATAGCACTCGCCCAACCTGCCGCCAGCAGGATGGGACCGTTCTTCCATCGCCCCATGCGTTTGCCCGAACTGGTGAACTGCAAGAGCGGGAACATGGCAAAAGGTAATTGCAGAGCGAGCACCACTTGGCTCAAGGTCAGCAGATCGGTCACGCTGCTGTCGCCGCGCAATCCGATGACGAGCACCGCCGGCAAAATCGCCAGTGTGCGCGTGATGAGACGACGCACCCACGGCTTGATGCGCCAATGCATGAAGCCTTCCATCACAACCTGCCCTGCCAGTGTTCCCGTGATCGTGCTGCTTTGCCCGCTGGCAAGAAGCGCCACCGCAAACAAAGTGCTCGCCATCGCCGTCCCCAGTAGTGGCGCCAGTGTTAAATAAGCGACGCGAATCCAATCGCTGTTGCCGTTAAACAGGACGGTTTGCCCACCCGCTGCGGTCACGCTCTGCTTTCCGAAAAAAACCGTCGCCGCGAGTACCAGAATTGCCGCATTCACAAAGAAGGCAATCGACAGCGCGACCACTGAATCGATGGTGTTGAACTGGATGGCGCGGCGGACCGAGGCATCGTCTTTCTGTAGCTGCCGGCTCTGCACCAGCGCGGAATGGAGATAGAGGTTGTGCGGCATCACGGTGGCGCCGATAATCCCGATCGCCACGTAAATCATCCCAATATGCCCAAAATGCGGCACGAAAAGGGCCCGCCCCATCTCTAAGAAATCAGGCTTCGTCTGCGGGAGGACGAAGATCTCGATGAAATAACTTACTGAAATGGTTGCGATCAGCAGGAGCACAACCGCCTCGATCGTGCGCATGCCGACACTCTGCAGCGCGAGCAGCAGCAGAACATCCAGTCCAGTGATGATCACGGCCCAGAATAATGGGATATGAAAAAGAAGGTTGAGCGCGACCGCGCTGCCCAGTACTTCCGCGAGATCGCAGGCCCCAATGGCCATTTCGCTCATCAGCCAGTTGGGCCAGCGCGTCCACTCCGGATACCAGTCGCGGCAACACTGGGCAAGGTCCTTGCCCGTGACCACGCCCAGGCGAGCGGAAATGATCTGCATGAAGATGGCGACGAGGCTAGCGAGGCCAACCACCCACAACAGTCCGTACTTATACTGCGCGCCGGCCTGAAGATCCGTGCCCCAATTGCCCGGGTCCATGTACCCGACACTTACAAGAATGGCCGGACCCACGAAAGCCCGCCATTGCTGCCAGAAGCCCGCCTGGTGATGGGGGACCTCGACGGTGCTGTGCACTCCCTCCAGGGAGACACTGGAATTTCCGGGCGCGGATTCGCGGGGAGCCGGCGGCCCGGAACTGACCGTGCTATTTCTTCTTATCGGTCCGTCAGGCTGACTCATGATCGGTTCCAGGGACACCCCGGGTCAACTGGAGTACATGACCTTGCATTAACTATAGTTAATTATACGGAACGCGACAGTAAACGGGAAACCCAAATTCTTTCCGCCGCGGACCTCCCCAGGGTAAGGGTCCCGGCCGCCGTCTTGATCGAGAGTGTCTTGTCGTAGTTCCGTTCGATCAGGCTGACTTTGGCGCCGGGCCGGATGCCGCGTGCTTCCAGAAATTCCAGCAGGTCGCGATCGCGTTCGTAAATCCCGCTGACCGTATAGCTTTTCCCGGCCTCGGCCTCCGAAAGCAAGGCCAGGCCGCGACGCCGGCGGCTGGCCGGGCTTTCCAGTTCACTGAGGTTCCCATGCGGACAAGGCCGTCCGCGCCCTAATTTTGCGACCAATCTCGCCTCGAAATCTGGAGAGACGGCATGTTCCAAACGTTCGGCTTCGTCGTGCACCCGGTACCAGTCCATGTCGAAAATTTCGGTGAGCATGCGCTCAATCAAGTGATGGCGCTCGGTGAGTTTCCGTGCGATCTTCTTTCCGGCGGCCGTCAGCCGCACGCGGCCGTCGTTGTTCACACGCACGAGACCATCTTTCTTCAAACGCCGCACGGCCATGGTGACCGCCGGTGGCGAGACTTTCAGCCAGTGCGCCAGAGTTGCCGAGATCACTGTCTCGCCTTCGCTCTCAGCCTCAAGAATCGCCTTCAGGTAGTCTTCTTTGGATCGGGTAATCACGCAAACTGGATTATACGGCGAGGCATTAAACATAGTTAACTACGGGTGCGCCTCGACTCATCCCAAATCCTTCTGACGCCTGGGGCGCGTGCACGGAAGCCCGCACTTCTGCGCTAGAATTACAAATTACCCGGCGTGCCGGGATCATTCTTATTCAGGTTCTGAGGCCACATGTCGAAAATTACGCGTGCCATTCTGAGTGTCACCGACAAAACTGGACTAGTGGACTTTGCCCGCAAACTCGCCGGTCTTGGAGTCGAATTGGTATCCACAGGCGGGACCGCGAAGTTGCTTCGTGAATCGGGAATCGCAGTGAAAGACATTTCTGATCTCACCGGATTTCCGGAAATGCTGGATGGCCGAGTGAAGACCCTCCATCCCAAGGTGCATGGCGGAATCCTCCACCGCCGCGAAGACGCGGCACACCTTGCCGCCGTTGCCGAACATGGGATTCCGGCGATCGACATGGTGGTGGTCAATCTTTACGCGTTCGAAAAGACCGCGAGTAAACCGGGCGTGCATTTTGAAGAAGTAATCGAGAACATTGATATTGGCGGCCCGTCCATGATCCGCTCGGCGGCCAAGAATTTTCAGGACGTCGCGGTAGTGACTTCGACAGCCGACTACGAACCAATCGTGGAGGAGATGGGCCGCTCCGGCGGGGCGCTCTCAAAAGAGACGAAGTGGCGGTTAGCGCAAAAGGCTTTCGCTACAACTGCCGCTTACGATTCCGCTATCGCTTCCACGCTCGAACGCATCAGTGCCGCAAACCAATATGCGGTGCAGCCACCTAGCACTTTCCCCGACACCTTGCGCCTCAGCTTCCACAAGCAGATGGATCTGCGCTACGGCGAAAACCCGCATCAGAAGGCCGCAATGTATGCGGACAACTCGACGGCCGGTGTGGCACACGTCCGGCAGGTGCAGGGTAAGGAGCTTTCCTACAACAATATCGTGGACCTGCAAGCGGCGTGGGACCTGGCACAGGATTTCGACGAGCCGATCTGCGCCATCATTAAGCACACCAACCCCTGCGGAACCGCGAACGGAAAGACGCTGGCGGAGGCATATCTGCGCGCTCTCGAATGCGATCCGGTTTCCGCGTTTGGCGGAGTGATCGGAGTCAATCGCCCGGTCGATGCGGCGGCAGCAACCGAAATGGCCAAACTCTTCCTTGAAGTAATCGCGGCGCCGGCTTTTGAAGCGGGCGCCAAAGAAGTCTTTGCATCGAAGAAGAACCTCCGGTTGGTCGAAGTCCCTGCCGGCCAACAGTCGTGGGTGCTTAAGAACATTTCGGGAGGCATGCTGGTGCAAGATGCTGACCTTCGTCGCCTCACCGAAGCCGACCTCAAAGTCGTGACCAAGCGGGCACCCTCAGCGGAGGAGAAACGCGCGCTGCAATTTGCATGGAAGGTTTGCAAGCATGTGAAATCCAACGCGATCCTCTACGCGCGCGACGGCCAGACTGTAGGAGTGGGAGCGGGGCAGATGAGCCGTGTCGATTCCTGCAAAATCGGGGCCATGAAAGCGCAATTGCCACTCAAAGGTACGGTCGCCGCGTCCGATGCGTTCTTTCCATTTCCTGACGGCGTCGAGGAAATTGCTCGGGTCGGAGCGACGGCGATCATTCAGCCTGGCGGTTCGGTGCGCGACCAGGAAGTGATTGAAGCGGCGGACCGGCTAGGGTTAGCCATGATCTTTACCGGAGTACGGCACTTCCGGCACTAAAGATCGGTTTTGCGCCCGTCCCGCTTGCTCCCCGGCCAAAAACCGCCCGTTCGCCCCTGTACTTCCGTCTTAAGGTCACCAATTTGGCTTTGCGGACACTTGGCGACACGCAGGATAGAATAAGTCTTATCCAGAGGGCGGCGGTCAGGCATCCAAGTAAAAGCGGCAATCGGCGGACGGTACATGAAAACACACTACGGGTTTGTTGTTGTTTTTTTAGCGGGGTCATCCTTATTGGCCCAAAACGCGCCTTCCAAGGCGCAGTCCCCTGCGGCCTCGAACCCTGCAGCCGCCAATGGCGCTGCCGACTCTGCCAATAAAGGCAAGACGGATCGTGCCGCGGCCTACTACCACTTTGCCCTCGCGCATATGTATGAGGAGCAGGTCGCGACGTATGGCCGCAGCGAACTGGCCAACAAAGCCATCGAAGAATACCGCGCCGCCATTGATGCTGACCCAGGCTCCGCCTTCTTGACCTCTGGACTTGCCGAGCTTTATGCAAAAACCGGTCGTATTCGCGACGCTGTCGTCGAAGCCCAGGACATCATCAAGCGCGATCCGAACAATCTGGAAGCTCGCCGGTTGCTGGGGCGCATTTATCTCCGCTCTCTCGGCGACATGCAGTCGGGCAATGGCTCAGATAGCGTACTCAAGTTGGCCATCGAGCAATATGAGCAGATCATCCGTCTGCAGCCCGACAGCATGGACGATCACCTCCTGCTGGGCCGTCTCTACCGGCTGAATAACGACTTGCGCAAGGCCGAAGGCGAATTCAAGACAGCCATAAAACTGTCCCCCGATTCCGAAGAAGCTGTCACCACGCTTGCCTATCTCTACAACGAACTGGGCGACACTAGTCGCGCTGCCGAAGTTCTCAGCTCGGTTCCCAAGAATGAGCGCTCGGCAAAACTCTATTCCGCGCTTGGATACACCTACGAGCAGCAGAAGCAGTACAAGAATGCGGTGGATGCGTACCGGCATGCGATTGAACTGGACCGCGACAATCTGGACGCGATCCGTGGCTTGGCCGAGAACCTCATGAACGACGGCCAGAGTGATGCCGCCCTCGAACAGTACAAAGTAATCGCGGATGCCAATCCCGACGGCCAAACCTATCTGCGGATCGCCGAAATCTATCGCAAGCAAGCGAAGTACGAGCAGGCTCTCGACAATTTGAAAAAAGCCGAAAGCATGTTGCAGGACTCGGTTGAAGTCCCTTACGACATCGCTTCGATCTATCAGGCGCAGGGCCGGTTTGATGAAGCCATTCCCATCATGAAGGACCTGCTCAAGAAAACTGAGAAAGCCGACGGCTCATACTCAGGGTCTGCCAAGAGCAACCGCGCCGTTTTCCTGGAGCGGCTGGGAATGATCTACCGCGACCAGGGTAATAACCAAGCGGCCAATGAGATGTTCCGGCAGGTAATTGCGCTTGGCGGTGAAGAAAATATCGAACGCGGTTATCAGCAAATCATCGACACGTGGCGCGAGGCCAAGGAATGGCAAAAGGCCACGGATGTCGCGAAAGAAGCCGTCCAGAAGGCGCCCAACAGCCGCGATCTGAAAATGGTGCTCGCAGCCCAGCAGGCCGACATGGGCGAACCCGAGAAGGGGCTCAAAGAAGTGCGTGGCATGCTGAAAGGCGGCCCCGAGGATCGCCAGATCTATATCACGCTCGCCCAGATGAACACCCGTTTGCGTCGCTTCAACGACGCCGAGCAGGCTCTCGACAAGGCCGAGCAACTCTCGACCAAGGATGACGACAAGGAATACGTCTGGTTTCTGCGCGGCTCAACGTTTGAGCGTCAGAAGCGTTACGCCGAGGCTGAAGAACAATTCAAGAAGGTGCTAGCCAGCGATCCGCAACATTCCTCGGCGCTGAACTATCTCGGCTACATGCTGTCGGACCAGAACATGAAGTTGGACGAGGCGATCGGATATATCAAGCGCGCCGTGGAACTTGATCCATCGAATGGTGCGTATCTCGACTCGCTAGGCTGGGCTTATTTCCGTCTTGGCAAATACGACTTGGCCGAAGAAAGCCTGGTCAAGGCATCCCAGAAAATCAACACTGATCCGACTGTTCACGACCACCTCGGCGACCTCTACCAGAAGATGGGGAAGCTGAAGCTTGCCGCTACGCACTGGGAACGAGCGCTCACGGAGTGGAATCGCACGGTCTCAGCCGAAGTCGATCCCGCTGATGTTGCGCGGGTGCAGAAGAAGCTCGATTCGGCAAAAGTAAAACTGGCGCGCGAAGACCCGAGCAAGCAGTAAGATAGTCACCAGCAACATGACAACACTGCGCAAAATACTTCTGATTGTTGGCTTCCTGCTGGTGGCCGTGGTGGGCTTTGTCGGATGGCAGATGATTCTGCCCAAGCCGCAATCGCAGTTTGCAGATGGCCAACCCGCCCCTGATTTCACGCTCAACGATCAAGACGGCCATCCCTTTAGGCTGTCGAGTCTGCACGGCTCGCGCGCGGTACTGGTGTTTTATCGCGGCTACTGGTGACCGATCTGTATGAACCAACTGCGCGAGTTCGCGCAGCACTCCGATGAATTTGCCAAAGCAAATGCCCGCCTCGTTGCGATCAGCGTTGACGATCAGGAACACGCGCACATGGTCTGGAACAAACCGGGCGACCACAAATTTGTAGTGCTCAGCGATCCCGGGGCTAAGGTGATCCGCCAATACGGATTGCTCCATCCTCATGGTAAAGACGAAGAGGACATTGCGATTCGCACGACTTACGTTCTTGACGAAAACGGCCGTGAACGATGGCGCAAAGTTTCCGCCACGGTAATGGACATACCGAAATCAGCGGAAGTGCTGTCCGTGCTCGGATCGCTCAAGTAGATTCCGTCCAACTCCACAATCCATATCCTCCGCTGCTACACTCTTTTCATGCTCGCCGACTACGCGGTGCGCGTCGAAGACTCTCGCGGACGCCGCCATCCCGAGCCCGTCCACGCCTACCGCAATGATTTCCAGCGCGACCGTGACCGCATCGTGCATGCGCGAGCCTTCCGGCGTCTCGAAGCGAAAACGCAAGTTTTCACCCGCCGCTATTCCGACCATTTTCGCAACCGGTTGACCCACACCATCGAAGTCGCGCAGATTTCCCGCACGATTGCGGCGCAGTTGGGACTCAATACGGATCTGGTCGAGACCCTTGCGCTGGTGCATGACATCGGACATCCCCCGTTCGGACACGCTGGCGAAAAGGCATTGGACACCGCGATGCGCATGCACGGCCTATCGTTCGACCACAACCTCCATGCGCTCCGCATCGTAGAAGATTTCGAGTTGCGCTATGCCTCGTTCCGCGGTTTGAATCTGACCTTTGAAGTGCGCGAAGGCATCATCAAGCACTCGCATGATTACGACGCGCGGGAGCATTCGGAACTGGCCGAGTATTTGCTCGACCTGCGGCCGCCACTCGAAGCACAGCTCATTGATCTCACCGACGAAATTGCCTACAACACCGCGGACCTCGACGATGGCTGCGAAGCGCATTTACTGACCGTGGAACAGATCGCGGCCAACGTCGAGATTTTTGACCGTTCCTATCAGGAAGTACGCCAGCTTTATCCGACAGTGGCCGAGAAGCTGCAATTCAACGAAACGCTGAAACGCATCTACGACCGGCTCATCGGCGATTTGATCGTGAACACGCAAGCGCGAATTGCGGAGTCAAGCGTACATTCGCTCGAAACGGTCCGCGAACATCCCGAAAGACTGGCCGCATTCAGCGCCGAAGTAGAAAGCGAGCGCCGCCAGCTCAAAGAATTCCTCTACGAAAATCTCTACTTCAGCCCATCCCTGTCAGGCGAGAAAGACGATGCCGAGCGCGTAGTCGGGGAACTCTTTGCCCATTGGATGGAAAAGCCCGAAGATCTTCCGCGCAACTACCGCGAAAAATCCTCACAGGATCCACTCCCGCGCGTGATCTGCGATTATATGGCCGGGATGACGGACCCGTTCATTTATCAGCAGTATGAGAAATATTGCGGAAAATAACTGAAGGTAGACAGTGTCGTTAATCGTCGGGCCTGGTGGTACGCTATGGCCATGAAACGTACAGTTCCCTTGCTCTTGCTGGCTGCTGTCTGTACGACGTTTTCGCTTTCGCAGCAACAGCGGAAAGGTGATTTGCGGAAGGGCGATGCCGCACCCTGTCCCGATACGGTGGAATGGACAGGCAGATATGTGAACTACTCCTACGGCTTCTCAGTCACGATTCCCAAGTCCTTGAAGGGGTTCTGGAACTCTCCCCGATGCATCGCGGGTTCTGACGGCTGCACCTGCATGTCCGACCATGGACGAACCATCCCCTTGAGCATCGAACCGAACGAATCTGAGCGCCATATCGAAGTCTATGCAGGGTACGCTGCGGAGTTGGACGAACCCACCGTAAAGGCGGAGGTTGACGAGCATCTGCAGTGGATAGGAGAGAGAAGCCGCGAAGGATCTGTCAGCGTGCTGAAGCAATCAGCCATGACCCTAGCAGGATTGAAAGCGCAACGTGTCGTCGTGCGTTACTACGACAAGAACTTGAATCAATGGATGGTTGAGGACTTCGTGGAAACACTCAGGTGGGGCGATGTGGAATACTTAGTTTCTCTGCGAACTCACGATCAGGAGTACGAGCGTGACCGCAAGATCCTTGAGGAAGTGCTCGACAGTTTCGCCCTGCGTAAGCGCGGCTAAGCCCTTTCGCGGCTGTAAGACACGGATCACACTCAAAACCTACTTCCACGTCACCCGATAAACCGCATTCCCCGAGTCATCGCTCAAATACATCGACCCATCTCCTGCAACCGCAATCCCCACCGGCCGTCCCATCCAGCGTCCCTTCTTCGTCTCGCCGGGAGCAAGCCAGCCCGTAATAAAGTCCTGCGCGCCGCCCACCGGCTGCCCCTTCTCATCGAGCTTCGCGCGCACGACTTTGTAACCCGTCGGCACACTGCGATTCCACGAACCGTGGAAGGCGACGAACACATTGCCGCGATACTCGGCGGGAAACATCGTCCCTTCATAGAACGCCAATCCCAGCGGCGCCGAGTGCGCCTGCATCTGCACCTTGGGCTCGAGCACGCTTTGGCAGCGATTGTCGCCGGGCTTTGTAAACTCGCGGTCAGGAACACGGTCGCCGTAACAATAGGGCCAGCCAGCATCGCCGACAGATTTGCCCAGATCGTAAATTGTCTCCGGCGGCAGATCGTCGCCGAGCATGTCGCGGCCATTCACCGTCACCCAAACCGAGTCGGTCTTCGGATTGACGGCCAGTCCAACCGCATTGCGCAGACCCTTGGTGAAAATCTTCATCCCGCTGCCATCCGGATTGAATTCCATCACGGTGGCCCGGCGAGCATCTTTCTCGATGCAAACGTTGCAGGTCGAACCCGCGGAAACATACATCTTTCCGCCATGAAACACGATACTGCGCGTGGAGTGGCCACCCCCGCCAGGCAAGTCCGCTAATTTCTTCGGATTCGTGGCCTTCAGACTCGATTCGTCCCAGTCATAGCGGCTGACTTTGTCATTCTCCGCGACATAAAACTTGCCTTCGTAAAATGCGATGCCGTGGGGTTCGTTCAGCCCCGTCAGCAGCTCGACCACGCGCTCGGCTTTCCCCGCGTGCTTTGGATCAGGCAGAGCCACGACTTTCCCTTCTCCGGATTCGCTCGCCAGCAGCACTCCGCCCGGGCTGAACGTAAGCATGCGAGGGCCGTCTGTTTGGGCAAACACGGAGATGTGAAAACCGTCGGGCGACTTGAGATTGGAAGCCTCAAACCGTGTCTTCTCGGCACACGCAAACATCACAAATAAAAGCGGCAGGACAATCAACGATAGACGGCGCATGTTCAGTGGATGACTTGCGACTGCTTCAGGATGCTCAACGTGCAAGAAGTGTTCTCCTCGGCAAGAAACTCAAAGGGTGGATTCTAGTCCAATGTCCTCTCGACTAGCAGGATTCGGCGCGTTCAGCGCAAAACCGTTGCACGCAGTTTTTATATCAGTTGGGGCCAAAATTACCGTTGCTGGCACCCCTGACCACTGCTCGAGTGGGGTACAATAGCATTGAAAACAAAGCACTTGCCTTTTCGTCCCATTTGGCACGCAAACTGTTAATGGGTATGTGGGCGCTTGTGATGGCCAGCTGAAACCAGCGGCATCCGCAATGCCTGACGAATCTTGTGATATCCGTCGTTCCAACGACGCAATCAAAAAAGCGCAAAACGCGCATGGAGTGCAAATTGGCACTCCTGAAATCGGAGGAAGTTTCAATGAAAAATAAAATGATTTCTGCCGTCTTGTTGAGCGGAGTGCTGGCCCTGCCGGTGTTCGCCCAGGACAATTCCCAGAGTTCTACCGCTACCGTCCCCGCTGCAACCACGAAGGCCGACACCGCAACCGGCAAGACCCCGCTGGCGAACGACACACGCGAGGGCTTCTGGGGACGAGTAAACCCGTTCGCACGCAAGAAATATGTTGCTCGCCAGACCCAGCCGATCCGCGATCGCATCAACGAACTCGACGAATTGACCGCGTCCAACACCAAGCAGATCAAAGATGTTGATTCGCGCGCTCAGCAAGGTATTCAGATGGCCTCGGCAAAAGCCAACGAAGCCGATCAGCACGCGATCGAAGCCGGCACCAAGGCGCAGGCCGCACAGCAGACCGCCGACCAGGCGCACACTCGCCTCAACAGCGTGGAGCAGGTCGTCACCAACATCGACCAGTATCAGCCGTCCACCCAGACTGAGATCCTGTTCAAGCCCGGCCAGACCGTACTGAGCAAGAACGCAAAGACCGCTCTCGATGATATGGCGACTTCGCTGAAGGGTCAGCGCGGCTACGTCGTAGAAGTACAGGGTTTCTCGTCCGGTAAGGGACAAGGCGCGATCAGCAATTCGCAAAAGATGGCAGAGTCAGTTGTGCGTTACCTCGTGCTCAACCACGACATCCCGGTTTACCGGATTTATCTGGTAGGCATGGGCAATGCACCGGCTCCAGTCACCTCCGCCGCTGCGGGCGACGCCAAGCCGAAGCGCATCAACGGCGGGCGCGTTGAAATCAGCCTGCTGAAAAACAACCTTGAGCAATTGGCATCGACTTCAACTGCGGGTCAGCAACAGAAGTAAATAGCCCTTCCCCTGGAAAACTGCGGCCTCCCGAAAGCTGGGAGGCCTTTTTTATTCCCCGGAATTGTTGCGCTCGATAGCCTTTACGAAAGAACCGAATTGCGCGTGATGCTGCGAATGCTTGCTGTTCCCGCCTGGCGCATGATGGTTTCGAGTTCGCGGCGCAAGATCGATAGCACGGCCTCGACTCCTGGCTGCCCGAATGCCGCCAAGCCCCATCCTTGCGGACGACCGAAACCAACGGCAGTCGCACCCAGAGCGAGAGCTTTGAAGATATCGGTGCCGCGACGGATGCCGCCATCGATCACAACCGGGACTTTCCCTTTAACCGCCGCGACGATCTCGGGCAGGCACTCGATCGTGGGACGCAGGCTGTCCTCGGAGCGGCCGCCGTGGTTGGAAACGATGATGCCGTCTACTCCGTGCTCAAGCGCAATTTCGGCATCCTCGCGCGTAACGATTCCTTTGATGAGCAGTTTCATCTTCGTCGCGTCTTTCAGACGTTTTACGAAATCCCAGTTGAGCCCGGCAGGATGCAAGCCGGTCACCTTGGAAACATCAAGTCCATCAAACATCGGCTTGCGGCGAACATATCCCGCAAAACCAGCCTCGTGACAGACGGAGCAATCGCGGTCATCCACCCGCCGAGCGCGAGCGATGGTTTCGCGATTGCTGTTGTCGTGCAGGTCCACTGTAAAAACTAGCGCCGGACTACCCGCGGCTTCCGCCCGCTTGATGATGGCGCGGGTCACGGCCCAATCATTCGTCGTGTAGAGCTGCTGCCATACCGGCGCTCCGCGTGCCTCAGTCACTTCTTCAATCGAGGAACTCGCCACCGTTGAGAGGATTTGCAGGTGATGTTTTTTCGCCGCAGCGCGGGCCACCGCGACCTCTCCCTCCGGATGAAACGCTTTCATCGCACTGACCGGGCAAATCACGATCGGCGTCTCCCACTTCGTGCCGAACAGTTCGACGGAAGTATCGAGCTTCTCGACATCCACCAACCGCCGCGAACGAATCTCGATGTGTTGATAGGCATCGTGATTGAGACGGACCGTGACATCGTCATCTACACCCGTAGCGAGGTAGGCGAAATGGGCCGGGGGAAGCGCCTTCCGGGCTAGCGGCTCAAATTCCATAACATCGAGGGCCTGCTCGACGCTGGTAATCTCGATACCTGGTGCGGTTCCTTCGGCTGTCGCGCCCGCAGCAGGCCTTGCCAACGCTAGCGCCTTCCCCAGCGACGCCCGCATCAACAATGGGCTGGCAAGAGCAGGGCTCATCGCGAGGTAGCGAAGAAATTTTCGACGGCTATCCGATGGGCTTGTGATTTTGCGCATGATCCTCCTGAACGACGGCACGCCGCTTTTGAGTCGCGTGATTGTGACGGTTCATATCGTAAGAGTCAAGAACCCCACGTGATATCCTTTCCAAATTCGCGGGAATCTCGTGTCATGGAAACTTTGTCTTTCTTCCGAACAGCGTCGCCAGCTGGCCCACTATTTCTTGCGGCATCGACAAAAGGCTTGGTGCGGCTCGAATTTGGGGGGCGCCAAATGAAGTTGGACCCGGCAATTCAGTTGCGCGAATCGAAGCATGCGCTCGCACCGTATCTTCGCGAGCTCGACGAATACTTCGCCGGTGAGCGCCGCGAATTTACTCTCCCTCTGGATCTGCGCGGCACGGATTTTCAGTTGCAATGCTGGCAAGCCTTGCTCAGTATTCCCTACGGCGAAACGCGCACCTATGGCGACATGGCGCGCCAGATCGGCCATCCGAAGGCTTTCCGTGCTGTCGGCATGTCGAATAACCGGAACCCGATCGCCATCATCGTGCCCTGCCACCGCGTCATCGCAACCGGCGGATCGCTCTGCGGCTACGGTGGCGGTCTCGACCTCAAACGCCAATTACTGAATCTGGAACAAGAACAGATTCGTCCTTGTCTTCCCCTGGGGATCGGCGCATAATCCGCTCACCGTGGGGGTAGTGATGTGCTGCCCGTTGTCGAATATTCCGTCGTCGTACCGGTCCCAGTGGATGAAGCATTTCGCACGTTCCAGAATCTTGATCGCCTGCTGAATCGCGGAATTTACGAACAAGCTATCTGGGTTGAGGGTGCGCCTTGGCGGGTGGGAAGCCGCATTCGCTATGAAGTTGTTCACCCGCATCGTGCAACGATTTCCGCCGTCGTCACTGCCATCAGTCCGCCACGGTCTGTGGATCTCATCAACCACGCGCTCGGCGTGGCTGGCCAGCAGCACGTTTCGTTTGGTCCGGATCTGAAGGGCGGTACCCGCATCCGCGTGACCGCAACTATGGCCGGGAAATCCGAAGACCTGCCAGAAGCGGAAATACTGAAACTGGTCACCTTCCTGCTCCACGACGCCCTCGATAGCGTGTTGGTCTTTTCGACGCGGCATCGCGCTGGAACGGCCCCAGGCAATTGAATCTGAGCGACTGCCCACGCAAATCTTGTAAACTGGGCAGCCCGTGACCAAAACGCGCTCTTCATCCACTACCTCCGCCGTGCGCAAGGCCAGCCTCTTCTATTTCGTCTTCGTAATGTTTTCCTACACCACGGGCGGCCCCTTCGGACTCGAGTCCATGGTGACGACCAGCGGTCCGGGCATGACGCTCTTGTACCTCTTGTTCATCCCACTCTTTCTGTCGATTCCCGTATCGCTGGTCTCCGCCGAACTCACTACCGCCATGCCCGTCGAAGGCGGCTTCTATCGCTGGACCCGCGCTGCCTTCGGAGATTTCTGGGGTTTCCTAGCCGGATGGTGGAACTGGTCGGCATCGTTTCTTCTCGGCGGATCCTACGCCGTGCTCTTCACCGACTACCTCACCTTTTACTTTCCGAGTGTCGTAGGCTGGAAACACTGGCTGGTCGCCTTCGCGCTCATCGTCTTCATCGCATGGGTGAACATTCGCGGCATTCAAATGGTTGGCAAAGCGGCCACCATTTTCGAAATCTTCATGTTCATCCCGGTGATCGCCCTGGTCGTGCTCGGTCTCGCCAAGTGGCATTACAATCCGTTTGTGCCGCTGGTGCCGCCGCATCAGCCTTTTTCGAGTGTCTTTGGAGTCGGCTTTGCGCTGGGCATCTGGCTTTATTCCGGATACGAACAAGTTTCCAGCGTAGCCGAGGATGTCGAAAATCCGCAGCGCACCTATCCGCGAGCGCTCGCGATTGTTATCCCACTTTCGATCCTGACGTATTTCCTTCCACCATTTGCCGCGCTGGCCGCGCTCGGCGATTGGCAACTCTGGAAAGACGGATACTTCTCCACCGCCGCGCAACTCATCGGCGGCCCGTGGCTAGGCAACCTGATGACAATCGGCGCCATGGTCGGCAACCTGGCTCTGTTCAACAGCACAGTGCTCACCGCCTCGCCCATGCCCTTCACCATGGCCGAAGACGGATACCTGCCGCCGTTCCTTAGCCGCCGACATCCACGCTACGGCACGCCCTGGATTGCCATTCTGATCTCATCCGCAATTTACGCCACGCTCGCGCTCCATTCGCTGGGCGAATTGATCAGCATCTATGCCTGGTTGCGCGGCGCCACCACCATACTGACGGTTGTTTCCGTTTGGAAACTGCGCCGCACTCATCCCGACTTGCCCCGCGCTTTCCGCATCCCCGGTGGCAACCTCGGTCTGGTTTACGTAATTGCCTTGCCCGTCGTGATGACTTGCATCGGACTTCGCTATAGCGCGCCGATCGCAATGCGCTGGGGACCGTGGGCGCTGGCAGTGGGGCCGGTTGTCTATCTAATCGTGAGGTGGTTCGCAAAGCGCGCAGCCAACAACGCGGGGCCGAGTGCCGCCTAGAAAACCAGCTCCGCCAAGCCGCCGCGATTTTTTGCGCGCCCTTGCCGTCAGCCCGTTGCTTGCTGGTCCCGCGCTGAGCGCTCTCACGAGCAATACATTTCTCTCGCAACCTGTAAAATCTCTTCGACCCGTCGAGGCCTTCGTGCGCCCAACAATCCAGCAACTCAGCCGTCAGATCCGCGACCGCTCCATTTCGCCACTGGAACTTACTCGCGACTGCCTTGCGCGCATCGAGAAGCTCAACCCAAAACTTAACGCCTTCATCACGGTTCTCACAGACGCGGCCCTCGCAGACGCCCGCCGCGCCGAACAGGAAATCCAGCGCGGTAACTATCGCGGCCCACTGCACGGCATCCCCATCGGACTCAAAGATATTCTCGACACGGCTGGCACGCGCACCACAGCCGCCAGCGCCCAATACAAAGACCGCATTCCTGCCGAAGATGCAGAAGTCGTCCGCCGTCTGCGCGAAGCCGGAGCCATCATTCTTGGCAAACAGAACCTTCACGAGTTCGCCTACGGCGGCAGTTCGCTGATCAGCTTCTTCGGAGAAACGCACAACCCGTGGGACACGGCGCGGCTTACTGGGGGTTCCTCTGGAGGCTCCGCCGCAAGCGTGGCGTCAGGCTTGGGCTTTGGCGCAGTCGGCACGGATACGGCTGGCTCCATTCGAGAGCCCGCCGCGCTGTGCGGCGTTGTCGGACTCAAACCGACTTACGGCCGAGTGAGCGCTCGCGGAGTGGTACCTCTGTCATGGTCCTACGATCACGTAGGCCCAATCGCAAATTCCGTCGGCGACGCAGGACTGATGCTGCAGGCCATTGCAGGCTACGACGCAGGTGATCCCGCAAGCGTGGACGCCCCAACGAGCGATTTCACCGCACACGTCGAGCAGTTTCCCCCGAAGCTTCGCATCGGCGTGGTTCGCGCGTATTTCTTCGAAGATCTGCATACTGAAGTCGCTGCTGCGATTGAAAAAGCAATTTCGGTATTCCGCGACTTGCACGCGGAGATTCGCGACGAAGTAAAGCTCGAAGTCTCGACCGACCGCACTCTCGCTAGCGCCGAAGCCTATGCCTTCCACCAACTCTTAGTGGAGCGCTCCCCCGAACTCTACCAACCGCCAACCCTCGCGCGCATCAAGTCCGGCGAGAAGGTTTCTGCCGCCGATGCTCTGAAGGCTGGCCGCGATCTTCAGACGATGCGTCACACCATCCGAAAAGCATTTGAAGAAGTGGATATCTTGCTAACACCGACGGTGCCGATTCCAGCGCCGCTGATCGTAGATTTGCAAAAAAATCCGGAGAACCTGCGCCCAGCAGAACTCCTGATGCTGCGGAACACGCGTCCATTCAACGTGTGGGGAATTCCTGCGATTTCCATTCCGTGCGGATTCACGACCAACGGACTGCCGATTGGACTACAACTGGCGGCGGCATCGTGGAGAGAAGATTTGCTGCTACAGGCTGCCCACGCCTACGAGCAGGCGACGGAGTGGCACGCCAAGTCACCACGCCTCGAATAGCGGCTATTGGACAATCGCAATCTTGATTCGCTTGCCCACTCGTAACGCAAGACGGGCAGGAAGCTTGCCAGAACTCAACGCATAGGTATGGCCAGTCTGGACGACGTCATCCACTCGAACCGATCCTTGCTTCACTTTTCGCGCCGCATCGCTTCCTGAATCGGCAAGGCCGCACTTGACGAGCAATTTGTCGAGTCGAATCCCGTCTTTCTCCGCTGTCGAAATCTCAGCAAACCCGACTGCAACTTCCTCGACATTTTCAGGCACTTCGTCCTTCTGAAACTGCTTGGCCCAGTCCTCGCCAGCTTTCGTCGCGGCTTCCGCCGAGTGGAAGTCGGCCACAATCGACCGCGCCAGCTCTTTCTTCAGGGCCATCGGATGGGCCTTCCCACTTGCCGCATCCTGCTTCATCTGCGCAATCTGTTCCGTGCGTACATCCGTCAGCAATTCGTAATAACGCCACATCATGTCGTCGGAAATCGACATCACCTTCCCGTACATCTCCAGCGGCGGCTCGTGAATACCGATAGCATTGCCAAGCGACTTCGACATCTTGTTAACGCCGTCGAGTCCTTCCAGAATCGGCGTCGTCAGTACAACCTGCGATTCCTGCCCGTAGGCGCGTTGCAGCTCGCGGCCCACCAGCAGGTTAAATTTCTGATCCGTGCCGCCAAGTTCCACATCGGATTCGAGCGCTACCGAGTCATACCCCTGCGCCAGCGGATACAGCAATTCGTGCACCGCAATCGGCTTTTCTTCCTTGAACCGTTTGTGGAAGTCCTCGCGCTCCAGCATCTGCGACACGGTGTACTTCGCGCAAAGGCGAATAAAGTCTTCAGCCGTAAACTTCGAGAACCACCGGCTGTTGAAATCAACGACAGTTTTTTCCGGACTGAGAATCTTGAAGACCTGGGTCTTGTACGTCTCCGCGTTCTGCACAATCTGCTCGCGCGACAGCGGCGGCCGCGTGGCCGAGCGCCCGGTAGGGTCGCCGATCATGCCCGTGAAATCGCCGATCAGGAAAATGACCGTGTGCCCGAGATCCTGAAAGTGTTTCAGTTTGCGCAGCAGAACCGTGTGCCCGAGATGCAGATCCGGCGCAGTCGGATCGAACCCCGCCTTGACGCGGATCGGCTTGCCCGTCTTGAGCGAGCGTTCGAGCTTGGCGCGCAGCTCAGATTCTTTAACAATCTCAGCCGCGCCCTTCTTGATGTACGCCAGTTGTTCG
>Ga0302321_100000177_pt1 | contig 57174 bp, 47 predicted proteins | sample Fen_T0_1_FD_202505 | JGI IMG/M metagenome (GOLD analysis project Ga0302321, IMG submission 202505) | Peat permafrost microbial communities from Stordalen Mire near Abisko, Sweden - Fen_T0_1 | ecosystem: Environmental > Terrestrial > Soil > Wetlands > Permafrost | place: Sweden: Abisko... | reverse complement strand
TTTATGGTAGTGTTTATTGTTTTGGTCATAAAGAACTTCGTTTCATGCTTGCATGACTTAAATCTGTTATAAATCCGTATAATATCATCCGCTTTTATCCGCTTAATCTGTCAGATCCGCGTTCTATTCTTTCTTAAAAATACAACATTATATTCGAACCATTACTTAGAATACGGATAGTTACTAAAATATGATCTCCCGTAGATGGTTTGTTGTCCACAATTTACACAATTACACCTATACACCATGTGATATCATTCGCGTCATTCGTGGTTTGTGTCTAACAATTATTGGTGTATAATGTCGCACCTATGGCGCTCGGGATGTTCTGTGACTTTATTTCCTACCATACTGTCGCCTCTACGAGGCTAAATTTTACCACTAAGTCACTTAGAACACAGAGAATCACTAAGCTGTTATTCCAATCGAACGGCCGCTATAGTTGGCCTGTCGGGTGATATGTAATTTGTTGTCCACATATTTTCATAAATGGTTCCTCTGATTTAAAATTAAACAACGAATTTTACTAATTACACGAATTTGTTTTTTTACACCACTAAGTCACTTAAGTAGCAGAAAAGATATAATGTCATATAATCAAATCAAAAAATGGATTGAAGAATAGAACGCGGATGAACGCGGATGAACGCTGATCTAGCGGATCAAAAAAACGGATTTTAATTCTGACAAGTCAGAATGATTTTCAAATACTTAGTATGTCATCATTTTTATGGTAGTGTTTATTGTTTTGGTCATAAAGAACTTCGTTTCATGCTTGCATGACTTAAATTTGTTATAAATCCGTATAATATCATCCGCTTTTATCCGCTTAATCTGTCAGATCCGCGTTCTATTCTTTCTTAAAAATACAACATTATATTCGAACCATTACTTAGAATACGGATAGTTACTAAAATATGATCTCCCGTAGATGGTTTGTTGTCCACAATTTACACAATTACACCTATACACCATGTGATATCATTCGCGTTATTCGTGGTTTGTGTCTAACAATTATTGGTGTATAATGTCGCACCTACGGCGCTAGTGATGTTCTGTGACTTTATTTCCTACCATACTGTCGCCTCTACGAGGCTAAATTTTACCACAAAGTCACTTAGAACACAGAGAGTCACTAAGTTGTTGTTCCAACCGAACAGCCACTTTAGTTGGCCTGTCGGGTGAAATGCTGGTGTTTATCACTAAGGCACAGATGGAACATTACGAGCATCGGGAGGACAGAGAGTTACTAAGCTGTTTGTCTCCAGCTGATGATTTGTTTTTACACTTTTACACGGTTACACCCTTTCACCGATTTACACCCTTCCACTCTTTCACTTTTCCACCAATTAATTGTCCGCTGATTATACTGATTCACACAGATTACACAATTACCCCTTCCATTCTAACCTAAATACAATCAACTTATTAAATGCTGTAGTGTATTTCCGATTAAGTCCGGCTTCGTATACTAAACCGGCCTATCAGGCGTTATCAACTACCTGCATGTTCTAACTCTCCATTTTTATAGTATTGATTGTTAATGATATATTGAGCAAATGGCACTTTTATTTTAATTTCTGTCATCAATGTGAAAATAATGTGTTACTTTTGTAGCCCAATAGATGAACCCTTGCGTGGGTAGTTTTATTGGAACGAAATAGGAGGGTTTAATGGGCAAAGAGAGACTAGAACGCGTTAGTTTATAGTTTGAGGATACAGATGGAACGAGAAGTGTAGGGAGAGGTCATCTGCCGAAATAGGTTGATAATTGTTTTGCTGATGGTTAAGAATTGAGGATTGATTGGATTTTTTATTCAATATATTTTTAATTAATAAATTGTTAACGATTAAATTATTTGTTTATGCAAAATGAAATTTTAAGGACTTACGCATGTAAGGACGAAGAGTTACTCTTCATTTCTATTTTTGTGTCTTTGAGTTTTAAACGCGATTTGCCGGAATTTACCGCTTATTCGCCGGTGTTTAATCAGGCTTACCAAGCAACATTTGATGGCAAGATTGCCGTGCTGAAAGAGGTGGTTATGCCCAAGTTTATGGTGACAGAGCGAAAAGTAGTTACTACGCGTCTCCATGGAACGATGGATGGGCTTCTTGGATCGGCGAGACATTTGACCGGCTACATTCAACTGGCTAAATCGGGTATTTCTATTCCTCTGGAAGATTTTGGGTTTGCAGCTTTGCGTAAAGCTGTTAATGCTAAAGATGCTGAAGGTACGTTTAAAAGTTTACAATTTGTAAATGCTAATGTAGCTAAGTTTAAAGATGTGTTGGTTGCTAAGGGTCTTTCGGAAGAATTTGTGACCGGATTAATTAGTACTGCGGCTTCGATTGCGGCTGATAAGCAACTTCAGTATGAATACGATACGAAAGCGAGCGCTTTATTACAAAGTAATGTGGGTGGGTTTAATGAATTGAATGCTCAGTTGCTTGAAATACTTTCGGTGGGTAAAATACTTTACACGGGTAAAGATTCGGTAAAACTGAAAGAATATACTTTTAGTGAACTGCTGAAAAAAGTGCGTCGCACCTCAAAACCGGTAAGTGATGATGCTTCGGCAGGTACAGCGCCTACAAAGTAAATAAATGGATATAGAAAAGGCAGCGGGAGGGCTTTTGAAATAAAAGCTCTTTGGCTGCCTTTGAAAAATAATATACAGGTTGATGCGATTCTTTCCCGTTCTCAACTAGAATAGACTTGGAAAGGCGCAGAATAGAGTTCGAAAGGCGCAGAACAGAGTTCGAAAGACGCAGAACAGAGTTCGAAAGGCGCAGAACAGAGTTCGAAAAGCACAGAATAGAGTTCGAAAGGCGCAGAACAGAGTTCGAAAGGCGCAGAACAGAGTTCGAAAGACGCAGAGTTGAGTTCGAAAGGCGCAGAGTTGAGTTCAAAAGACGCAGAATAGAGTTGGAAAGACACAGAATAGAGTTGGAAAGGCACAGAACAGAGTTGGAAGACTCGATTGGAAATTCAGATTCTAAAGACCTGACTGAGTATTATGAATGATAGATGTGCAGTAAAACTTAAATAGCACCGTGTTACACTGAGTAATCACCGTGTCACACCGAGTAATAAATTATGGAACGAGATCAGATCACACATGAGATAATCGACTCCGCCTACAAAGTACATACTAAGCTGGGTCCCGGATTACTTGAATCTGCATACAGAACCTGTCTTGCTTATGAACTAAGAAAAAAAGGTTTGAAAGTAGAGGAAGAAAAGCCACTACCCATTATTTATGAAGAAATAAAGTTGGAATGCGGATATAGGTTAGACATGCTGGTAGAGAATGAGGTTATAGTAGAACTAAAAACCGTCAATGCATTTAATGACGTTCATTTAGCTCAATTGCTAACTTACCTTAGATTTTCGGGTAAACATATTGGTTTATTATTGAACTTTTATGTGAAGAGTTTAAAGGATGGAATTAAAAGGGTATCTTTATAAATGCAACTGTGTGAAAGTACACGGTGTTACACTGAGTAATCACCGAGTAACACTGTGATAACTAGATTTGTTAATGATGATCGGTGGTGGAAATTAAATATAAGTACACTCCCTTTTTAAATATATATTTAATTGAATGAAAAGAGAAGAAATCTTAGAACTGGTAAAACAATATCACGCCGAGCAATTTGCAGAAAAAAGCTTTGAGCCGGGAAAATCAATGGTTCCCTTTGCCGGCCGTGTATTTGATGCGGATGAATTAGTAACATTAGTAGATGCCTCACTCGATTTTTGGCTTACTACCGGCAGATATGCTGAAGAATTTGAAGCTAAGTTTGCGAGTTATATGCAACAAAAAAGTTGTATGCTGGTTAACTCCGGTTCATCGGCCAACTTAGTAGCACTTTCTGCCCTAACTTCTCCCTTGTTGAAAAACAAAAGACTTAAACGCGGTGATGAAGTATTGACGGTAGCTGCCGGTTTTCCTACTACTGTTAATCCCGCTGTGCAACATGGATTAATACCTGTATTTGTAGATGTAGAGCTTGATACCTTTAATGTAAAAGTGTCGGCCATCGAAAATGCACTATCTGATAAAACAAAAGCCATTATGTTGGCTCATACCTTAGGGAATACGTTTGATTTGAATGCTGTAAAAGCAATTGCCGATAAACACGGTCTTTTCTTAATCGAAGATTGTTGTGATGCCGTTGGTTCTACCTATGATGGTAAAATGGTGGGAACTTTTGGGGATATGGCTACTACCAGTTTTTATCCGGCGCATCACATTACTATGGGCGAAGGTGGTTCGGTATTAACCAGTAATCCCTTGCTAAAACGTATTGCTACTTCTATGCGTGATTGGGGACGTGATTGCTATTGCGATCCGGGTTGCGATAATACCTGCGGACGACGATTTAAAGGTCAATATGGCGATTTACCTGTAGGATATGACCATAAATATGTATACAGCCATATAGGTTATAATCTGAAAGTGACCGATATGCAAGCTGCTGTAGGTGTAGCTCAATTGAAAAAACTACCGCTTTTTGTTGAATTGCGTAAAGCAAATTTCAAAAAATTGTATGCCGGTTTAAAACAATACGAAGAGTATTTGATGTTGCCGGAATCCACTCCTAATTCCGATCCTTCGTGGTTTGGATTTCCCTTTAATGTGCGTGAAAACAACAAATTTACCCGTACCAATTTAGCTGAATTTTTAGAGGATCATAAAATTCTTACCCGTCAGTTGTTTGCTGGCAACCTTATTAAGCAACCTGCTTACAAAGATGTAGAGTATCGTGTGTCGGGCGAATTGACTAATACCGACTATATTATGCGGAATACCATTTTTATTGGTGTCTATCCGGGTATTCAACAGGTTCATATGGATTATATTTTATCCGTATTCGGCAAATTCTTTAATTCTATACATTAATGGGCACAATAAGTAAAGCGACTGTTCTTAGTGTAAAAGAGCATGGGAGTGAGATTCGTGAATATACACTTCAATTAGAAAAAAATCATTATTTCGAAGCCGGTTCATTTTTGCAACTGACCCTTGAGAATAAAGAAGACTATACCCGTTGGCCCGAATCGCGCAATTTTAGTATTGCATCCGCGTTTAAAGCAGACGGTACCATAAAATTGATTATTCGTAAAGTCGGTGTATACACTTCACGTATATTCAATGAACTTATCGTGGAAAGTACTTGTACTGTAAAATATGCCTTTGGAGATTTTTTATTGCCTTTCTTTGATAAAAAAGCACCGATTTGCTGTATTGCCGGTGGAACAGGGATAGCGCCCATTCTTAGTTTTTGTGAGCAGCTGGTGCGTGATAACTATACCGATCGTTTACATGTATTTTATTCGTTTAAAAACGAGGAAGAAATGCAAGGGGTTGAGATGTTGAAATCTATTGTACCGGAAGCGCAATTGCATTTGTACTGTACCCGTCAGGAAATGGCTGAATTGCCGAACAGAAGAATTGAATGGAAAGATATTCATACGGCTGATATTGATGTAACCGATTCACATTTTTATATTTGTGGAGGAGAAACATTTACTTCTTACTTTGCAAAGAATTTGAGTGCGGTGGGAGCAGAGAATATCTATACAGATGAATGGTAGGCCTTTAATGATAAATGATAAATGGTTAATGATAAATGATTTTATGTTGGATTTGCGTTGCATCTCAATCAAATATTATACATTTACACCATAAACATTAAACTCTACATTTTAAAACTAAGGATAAATCACTAAACGTTTTTTTCGATGAAAGCAGTTATTTTAGCAGGTGGATTGGGTACACGACTAAGTGAAGCTACCAATTTAATACCAAAGCCAATGGTTGAAATTGGGGGAAAACCGATTCTTTGGCATATCATGAAAACCTATAGTCATTATGGCATCAATGAATTTATTATCTGCTGTGGGTACAAAGGCTATGTTATCAAAGAATATTTTGCTAATTACTTTCGTCATAATAGTGATTTGACTATCAATTTGGAGAACAACAGCATTGAAGTGCTTGATTGTCATGCAGAACCATGGAAAGTGACTTTGATAGATACAGGATTAAATACTATGACGGGTGGTCGCGTAAAACGGATTCAGAAATATGTTGGTAATGAACCTTTTTTACTTACTTATGGTGATGGAGTCGCTGATTTGAATATTCAGGAAACAATTGACTTGCATAAAGCTTCAGGTAAATTACTTTCTGTTACTGCCTACAAACCGAGTGGTAAGTTTGGTGCGTTGGACATTGATCATGATGGTAAGGTTAATTCGTTTATGGAAAAACCTGCCGGTGACGGTAACTGGATCAATGCAGGTTATTTTATTTGTCAGCCTGAAGTGTTCGATTATATAACTGCTGGCGATAGCACTTTCTTTGAACGTGAACCACTTGAGAATATTGCTAAAGAAGGCAAAATGAATGCATTTAAACATACTGGCTTTTGGAAACCCATGGATACCATGCGCGACAACTTTGAACTGAACGAAATGTGGGATAAAGGGGCTGCGCCTTGGAAAGTGTGGTAGACCCCTAACCCCTAAAGGGGAACAAGAAAATGGACCCCAAACCTCCGTCGAAGGACGGACAGGCTCTAAAGGGGCTTAAAGAGTGGTTTATTATACGAGATTTGAATCTGAATATTGACTTCTTAAGATTAAGATAAACAAAATGAATATAAAAGGAAATAAACAAGACGATGCTAACTCAGTTTCCCTTCAGGGGTTAGGGGTTATTGATATTTTCCAAAACTTTTACCGCGGTAAGCGGGTCTTGATAACCGGACATACCGGCTTTAAAGGGTCGTGGTTGGCTATCTGGTTGCATGAACTGGGAGCGGAAGTGATTGGTCTTGCATTAGATCCATTCTCAGATCGGGATAATTATGTGCTTTCGGGCATTCAGGATAAAATCATAGACTTACGTGGTGATATTCGGGACGGTCAATTAGTGAAAGACGTTTTTCAGAAATACCAGCCGGAGATTGTTTTCCATTTAGCAGCGCAACCCCTTGTCCGACTTTCGTATGATATCCCGGTAGAAACCTATGAAGTAAACGTAATGGGTAGTATTCATGTAATGGAGGCCATTCGTGTAACCGATAGCGTAAAAGTGGCAGTTATGATTACCACAGATAAATGTTACGAGAACCGGGAACAAATATGGGGCTATCGTGAGAATGAAGCTATGGGAGGATATGATCCTTACTCTTCTTCCAAGGGTGCGGCTGAAATTGCTATTGCTTCCTGGAGACGTTCTTTCTTTCACCCGGACAAACATGCTATTCACGGTAAGTCTATTGCCAGTGTACGTGCCGGTAATGTTATTGGTGGTGGCGATTGGGCATTAGACCGCATTATTCCCGACTGTATAAAAGCATTGGAAGCCGATAAAACGATTGATATTCGCAGCCCGAAAGCCATTCGACCATGGCAACATGTGTTGGAACCATTAAGCGGTTATATGCTGTTGGCTCAGAAAATATGGAACGAACCAACTAAGTATTGTGAAGGTTGGAATTTTGGACCGCATGCCGAATCTATTGCTACCGTATGGGATGTGGCAACCAAAGTCGTGGAGAATTATTTTCAAGAACCAAGAACCAAGAACCAAGAACCAAGACTCTCGGAAACTAATCACTTATCACTTATCACTAATCGCTATTTAAAAGATTTATCGAATCCCAACGACTTACACGAGGCTAAGCTATTAATGCTAGATATTTCCAAAGCGAAATTTCAATTAGGTTGGGAACCTAGACTAAATATTAATCAGACGGTGGAATTGACTGTGGATTGGTACAAAAGATATAAGGCTGGTGAGGTTTATGACCTTTGTGTAGAACAGATAAACCATTACATAGTGTAATGCGTTAAACGACTACAGAATAACCTAGAGAAATATATAAAGATGAAGTTAATTGAAACAGGCTTTGATAGCCTATATATATTAGAAACCGTAAATTTTACTGACAACCGTGGGAGTTTTCAGAAACTGTTTAATTTTGATTATTTCAACGAAAATAGTCTCGATACTGATTTCAAAGAATTCTATTATTCAGTTTCAGAAAAAAACGTTATACGTGGTATGCATTTTCAATTATCTCCTTATGAGCATACAAAACTTGTATATGTTAGTAAAGGTTCAATATTAGATGTTGTTGTGGATTTAAGAACACATTCAAAAACATACAAACAGCATTATTATATTCAATTAAATGACATGGATGCAAAATATCTGTATATTCCAAAAGGATTTGCTCACGGATTTCTATCTTTGGAGGATGGAACGATAGTAAATTATGCCCAAACAAGCTGTTATAATAAGCTAGCTGACTTTGGTATAGCTTATAATTCATTTGGATTTGATTGGGGAATTGAAAACCCAATTATTTCATGTAGAGATATGAATTTTGAAACTCTAGAAATATTTAAATCTGATTTTTAATGAATATACTAATTACTGGTGGAACAGGTTTTATTGGCGAAAATTTAATACGAGAATTAATAGATAATCATGAAGTATTTCTTCTAGTTCGCCCCAATTCTGATTGGAGTAAATTAGGATTAAAACACATTTTTGAATTTAATGACAATATTGAACAATTAACTGATTATTTAATTAAGTTCAACATTGATGGTATAATTCATTTAGCCTCTTTATATTTAGCTCAGCATGAAGCTAAAGATATAAAGGAGTTAGTATTGTCAAATATATACTTGGGTACCGCCTTGTTGGAGGCTACTAAAACTGCAAAAACAAAATGGTTTATTAATACAGGTACGTTTTGGCAAAATTTTTTGCCAAACTCTAATGAGTATTGTCCTGTGAATCTATATGCGGGGACAAAGCAAGCCTTTATTGATTTGGCAAAATTTTACACCGAAATATCTGATATTAAATTCGTAACATTAAAATTATGTGATACTTTTGGACCAAAAGACTCAAGGCCAAAAATATTAAACCTTTTCAAAAGGATATCAGAAACCCAAGAAATTTTGGGCATGTCTCTAGGTGATCAGCAGCTAGACATTCTTTATATTGATGATGTTGTTGCAGGTTTTATATGTCTGGTAAATAATCTAGAAGAAGATGTTCTCCTAGATAGTGAATATGTTCTTTGTGCAAAAAAGCGTTTTACCCTCAAGGAACTCGCAGAAGTTTATAGTCAAGTGAGTGGAAAGAAACTTAATATTGATTGGGGTGGTCGCACTTATAGAAATAGAGAAGTTATGCAAGTTTGGAATAAAGGAAAAGTATTACCAAACTGGAAACCAATATATGATATTGAAGCAGGAATTAAATTGTTTTTAAAAAACGAATGAGTAGTATAACTTTATCCAAAAAAGATGTGTTCTGGGGTTATTTCGCTCAGTTTTTTTCAATTGCGTCGGGGATGATAACATTGCCTCTGATTCTTAGATTGCTTACCAAAGAAGAAATAGGTTTGAATTATTTACTGTTGACATTTGGCTCTTTGGTGTCTCTTTTTGATTTTGGTTTTGCTTCTCAATTTGGTCGCAATATATCTTATATTTTTGGAGGAGCACAAAGTTTGCAAAAAGAAGGGATTCAAGTAGAGAGTCATTCCAAGGATGTTAATTATCGTTTATTGGCCACGATGATTCATACAGCTCGATATGTTTATAGACGAATTAGCTTAGTAGTTTTGACGATTTTGCTTACTTTTGGGACTTGGTATGTTTACGAGGTAACAAATGGATTTACAACCGTTCATAATGTTTTGATAATCTGGTTGATTTTTTCTTTTTCAGTTTTTTTCGAAATGTTTTATTCGTATTATACTGCTTTACTCGGTGGAAGTGGAATGATAATGGAGTCACGAAAAGCCATCGTATATTCAAAAATTGTTTACGTAGTTTTGGCTTTAGTTTTTCTTTATATGGGCTTTGGATTGATTGGCGTTGTAGTAGCTAATTTTATATCACCTTTTCTTAATAGGGTCATTTCTTATCGCTTCTTTTTTACTGATGATCTAAAAAGTAAAATAGATTGTTTTAATATTTCAAAACAGGAAAAATTGGAACTTTTTAATATTGTATGGTACAATGCCCGAAAAATGGGGTTAGTGTTTATAGGAGCCTATGCGATAAATAAATTTAGTCTTTTCTTAGCAGGTTTGTATTTGCCATTGTCAGAAATTGCTTCATATGGATTGATGATACAACTGGTTGGATTGATTAGTACAGTGTCTGGAACATTTTTTTTGATTAGTCAATCGAAGTTTTCGGCAATGCGAGTGAATGAAGATAAGGAAAAGCTACTAAAGGAATTTGCTTTTAGTATGAATGTGTATTATTTGTTATTTACATTTGGAACTCTGTTCTTGGTAATGGTATGTCCTTGGTTATTGACGATAATTGGAGCAAAAGCTAAGTTACCATCAATCTTAGTCTTGTGCATCTTTTCTTTTATTGTATTGTTGGAAGGAAATCACTCTAATTTTGCTGGATTTATTATTACTAAGAATAACATTCCATTTGTCAAATCATCATTAATTGCCGGAGTTGCGATAGTATTAGGAGATTATTTTTCATTGGCTTACACAACTTATGGAATTCTTGGTCTTGTATTAGTACAGGGTTTGTCTCAAATTGTCTACGCAAATTGGAAATGGCCTTATGTCGTTTGCAAAGATTTCGGAATTAGTTTTTTATCATTTGTAGAAGTTGGAATAAAAGAATTGTTAATTAGAATTGAAAATACAGTAAAAAGTGATAGATAAGGATACAGATTTTTTTAAAATCACAAATAATTTCTCTAAAACGGCAAGTGTTTTATCGAATGAGATAATTAAATCCAATTTGGATTTTAAGCCCAAAGTGACTATTGCTATCCCTACTTACAAGAGGGCTACTCTTTTGAAGGAAGCAATTGATAGTGCGATAAATCAGACCGGTTATGAATTTTATGACATAATTGTAGTCGATAATGACCCGGAAAGGGGATGTGAGACGGAAAGATTATTGCTGTCTTATAATGATAAGAGAATTACTTATTATAAGAATTCTGAAAATATTGGAATGGCAGGAAATTGGAATCGTTTGTTTGAATTAGCAATAGGAGATTATGTTGTAATGTTGCATGATGATGATTTAATACTTTCTTCTTTCTTATCAAAATGTATGCATTTTGTTGATAAAAAACGAGATGTTGGTATTGTGAGACCTATTTCGAGATTGTTTAATGATACATTAACTCATGAGCAGATTCAGCAATTTGAAAAGGATTCAGATATTACAGGTGGATGTAAATGGAGAGGTGAGTTCAAGCGTATATTTGATATTGACAATTGTTTAAATTTTGCATTAGGACCACCTACTGGCTGTTTATTTAATAAAAAAGTAGTTTTTGATATTGGCGGGTACAATGATAATTTTTATCCATCGCAAGATTATTGTTTTGCTCTATTGTTTTCTTGTCACTATAAAATTTATGTCTTAAAAAAGACATTGACTTTATATCGTTGGGGTGCAAATGAATCTCTTAATATTTCAACAAGGAAATCTTTTGCAATTGATGCTTATTATCTAAGAAAATCTCTTTTCAAGAAATATGGTTTGCCAAAATATATTGCCGATAGATATTTATATTGTTTTATAGATATTCATAAAGATTTAAATTTGAGTTTTGATTTTGATAAGAGTACTTTGATTCATAAAAATATAAATCCGGGAAATATGACTTTTTTTTCAAATATCATTTGGGTTTATATGAAAATTGTAAAGACAATTAAATATAAAATAGGTCTAGATTTTTGGTAATTGTATTACAATGAAATACTCTAAAAATAAGAACAAGTTTCATAGGGATAGTAAAAAACATTTAATCTCTTTTGGGTAAATTCCCCGTTGCTTGCGACGAATCCTATTTTATATGGAGATGGGGAGCAATTAATACCCGTCCGCTTGCGGCGTGGGTAGTTTATTATGTTGACAATTCAGACTATTAATTTGTGAGCTGATGTAGCATCAAAATGTAATATTTTATTATAGAGAATATGAAAAAAAAAGAATACGATTATTTAATAATTGGTGCTGGTTTATTTGGTTGTGTATTCGCACATGAAATGACTAAAAAGGGAAAAAAATGCTTAGTAATTGACAAAAGGAATCACATTGGAGGAAATATTTACACTGAGAATATTGAAGGAATTAATGTACATAAATATGGAGCACATATTTTTCATACAAGTAATAAAAAAGTTTGGGATTATGTAAATTCATTCGTAGAATTTAATCGCTATACAAATTCGCCTGTCGCTAATTATCAAGGGAAATTGTATAATTTACCTTTTAATATGAATACCTTCTATCAGCTTTGGGGAGTTAGAACACCTGAAGAGGCTCATAAAAAAATAGATGAACAGCGTTCAGCTTATGCTTACATTACTAAACCTAAAAATTTAGAAGAACAAGCCTTAGTATTAGGAGGAAAAGATATTTATGAAAAACTTATAAAAGGATATACAGAGAAGCAATGGGGACGTCCGGCAACTGAAATTCCAGCGTTTATAATTCGGCGATTGCCATTTCGTTTCACTTTCGATAATAACTATTTTAATGATACATATCAAGGAATCCCTTTAGGAGGATATACCAAATTAATTCAAGCATTGCTTAAGGACATTGAAATTCGTATAGAAACAGATTATTTTAAGAATAAATATGAATTTGATTCATTGGCTACTAAAATAGTTTATACCGGCAAAATAGATGAATTTTATAATTATCAATTTGGAAATTTAGAATATAGAAGCCTAGAGTTTAAAAATAAGGTTTTGAATACAGATAACTACCAAGGTAATGCAGTTATAAATTATACGGAGGCTGAAGTTCCCTTTACCCGCATTATCGAACACAAACATTTTGAGTTCGGAACACAACCGAAGACTATTATTACGCATGAGTATTCTAAAGAATGGCAACAAGGGGATGAACCTTACTATCCGATCAACGATGAACGAAACGAAATAATATACCAAAAATATAAAGTCCTAGCAGACAAAGAAAAAAATCTTATCTTTGGAGGGCGTTTGGCAGAGTACAAATATTATGATATGCATCAGGTAATTGAATCATCATTAAAACAGAGTCAACTATGTTAAAGATTAAAGCTACAACTAAAATTTTTGTTTATTGCCCAGCAGGTGTAATTACTGGTGGAGCAGAATTGTTACATCAATTAGTTGATTTATTAAATGTAAATAAACTAGATGCTTATATAGTTTATTACGGTACAGATATATCAGAAATACCTTCTGCGTATAATATGTATGATATAAAAGTTGCTGAAGAAGTTGTTGACAATTCAGATAATGTTGTAGTTTTTTACGAAGCCGTTTTTGATAAAATTAGATTGATAAAATATTCTCAGGTATGCCTTTGGTGGCTAAGTGTAGATAATTTTTTCTTATGCTCGTCAAGATATTTAATTCTTAATGATTTAATTAAGTATAATCTCATGTTTGGATTTAAAGTTACTCTTTATAAAATTTATGAATTAATAATTAAGAGGAATAATTTATTCACAGATAACATTTCTTTGAATTGGCTAAAAAAATTAAATGTGGTAAATGCATATCAATCAGAATATGCGCAAAATTTTCTCATTAATCAAGGATTTAAACAAACTATACCATTAAGTGATTATATAAATACTGATTTTTATAAAGGTTTTACTACTCTTGATCGTAAAGACATTATTCTTTATAATCCCAAAAAAGGGTTAGCATTTACAAAAAAAATAATTTCAAGAGCGAATCAATTTAATTGGGTTGCTGTACAAAATATGAATAGAACTGAATTGGTAAAAATGTTCAATATAAGTAAACTATATATTGATTTTGGTTATCATCCAGGAAAAGATCGGCTTCCAAGAGAAGCTGTATTAAATGGCTGCTGTGTTATTACAGGAGTGAAGGGTTCAGCCCGTTTTTTTGAAGATGTCCCAATTGAAAATTGCTATAAGTTTAAACAAAATGGAAAATCTCTAAATTCTATTATAGAAACTATTCAGAATGTTATGACAAATTATGATTCACATGTCTCAAATTTTAATTTTTATAGAAATCAAATCTTAAATGAGAAGCAGTTATTTGAAAATCAAGTTAAAACCCTATTTCAAATTGATAAAGTATAATTTTAAAAGATTGCTCTTTTTTATTGGCAAATTACTCTTTTTTTCGCTTCATAAAATTATATATTTTATTAATAATCTTTTTAGTTTCATCTATTCTGGTTGGGTGTCCTCAAGTTTGAGTCAATTGGGTGTTAATCCTAGAATTAGTTATCCTTGTAATATCTTAGGAGGTAATAACATTAAAGTTGGTAATAATGTGTATATCGGGAAAAGACTAAGAATTGAAACTTTCGAAGTTTATCAAAATATCAAATTATCTCCGATGTTGATAATTGGTAACAATGTAGGAATAAATGACGATTGCCATCTAGCTTGTATTCATTCAATTGAAATTGGTGATAATGTGCTAATAGCAAGTAAAGTGTTTATAAGTGACCACTCTCATGGTAAAATTTCGCTCGATGATTTATTACTTCCTCCAACTGAACGTCTTTTGACAAGTAAGGGTAAGATTGTTATTGAACCAAATGTTTGGATTGGAGAAGGCGTGGTAATATTATCGGGCGTTAGGATTGGCAGGGGTTCCGTTATAGGTGCAAACTCAGTTGTTATTAAAGACATTCCTCCATTTTCAGTCGCAGTTGGATCGCCTGCTAGAGTTATAAAAACAATTAATTAAGCTTAATTTTCATGGAATTAAAGAAAGGATTAATAAAAGTGACTAGTAATGAAATTTCGAGAAAGAAATTAACATCTCTTTTTTATTTGGAAGATAGTATACTTGGCAAAGATTTTTTTCTAGTGCCACTATATCTGGCCAAAAGTTTAAATTATGAGTTTGATTTTGTCTACCCTAGTTGGGAAAAGAATCAGAATATGCCTTTCGAATATAGAGGAGCAAATTTAATTCCAATAGTCTCTGATAGTGAATTTGAATTTTCCTTATTGAAGGAACGTCAATCCATAAGATATATAATAAAGAATGCTAAAAAAATTGACTTTCTTTTTCTAGTATGGCTCAATAAAAGGAATCTTTTGTTGACGTTGATATATAAATCTTTAAATAGAAATGGTTATTGCTTCATAAAAGGAGATTTAAATGAAAATCAACTTAAGGTGTTTGAAAAATCGAATACTATCTTTAAAAATATATGGTATAGAATTAAAGAAAGATTAAATAATAATATTGATACTGTTAGCTGCGAAACAGAACATTCTTTTTCATTAATAAAAGAAGGTGTTCTCGGGAAAGTAATATCAGAGAAAGTTTGTTTATTATCTAATTCATTTGATGAAGAAATGCGTATTGATTTTAAATTGAATGTAAATAAATTTGAGGATAAAGAAAATGTTATTTTAGTAGTAGGAAGGATTGGAACTGTACAAAAAAATCATGAGGTAATTTTAAATGCTCTAGATAATATAGATTTGTCTGATTGGAAGGTTGTATTTATTGGCCCTGTAGAGGAAGATTTCAAATTAAAAGTTGATGGTTATTTAAATGATAATCCTAAAAATATAAATAAAATTATTTTTACAGGTTCGGTTTATTCTAAAAAAGAATTATGGGAATATTATAATAAGAGTAAAGTTTTTTTACTAACATCTGTTTTTGAGGGTTTTCCAAATGTTTTTCCTGAAGCACTCAGATTTGGTTGTTATATAGTAACTACAAATGTCAGTAGTGCAAATGATATTACTGATAATGGAAGAGTTGGGAAAATTATAGATGTAAATTCAGTTTTACAACTTAAATATTTTCTGGAAAAGGAACTTTTAATAGATAAAATAGATTTAAGAACTAATTATTATGAAGCTATAAAATTATCAGAAAAACGCTTTTTATGGAATAATAATATTTCAGCAATTGTCGCAAAAATAGAAAATAATATATAAGTAGATGATTATTCTTTTCTATTTTGATAGGAACTTTAAAAAACTCCTATTTTACCTTATTCTCTTTTGGATGAATTATCATCGCTTGCGACAATCTCTGTTTTACATAGAGAGAAGAACAAATAATACCCCCTCCCCTTGTGGCATAGGTTGTTTACATGGCCTTTAATTAACCATTAAATATAATTAATTTTTTCATAAATGCTATAAATATTTTCTAAATGAAAATTAATGTAATTTTTACAATTGTAACAAAAAGCTATATACCTCTAGCTAATATTTTAGGTGATTCTATTTTGAAGAATCAGCCAGAAACAAATTTCAAAGTTTTTGTTGTAGATGAGCAAGAAATAGATAAAATAAGTGCACTTTCAAAGTTTGATTTGATTTCATTAGAAGTTCTTGAAATTACGGATTTTGAATCTGTGGCCTTTAAGTATAATCTTACTGAATTTTGTACTGCAATAAAACCCAAATGTTTTGAGTATTTGTTTGCTCAGAACTATACAAATATAATTTATTTGGATCCGGATGTCTATGTTTTTTCAGATTTTGATTCAATTTATAATAATTTAAAGAATTATTCTATTTGCCTCACACCACATGTATTATATCCTGAAATGGATTATTCAGGATTTTGGCCGCAAGGTGCATTTTTGGCAAGCGGGATATATAATTTGGGTTTTATTGCTTTAAGAGCTTCTGAAAATACTAATAAGTTTCTTAATTGGTGGTCAAAGAATTTACAAGATAGTTGCTATAACGATAGAAGCGACGGGCTTTTTACTGATCAAAAATGGATTGATTTCTGCCCTGTATTCTTCCCGGATATGATTATTCTACGAGAATTGGGTCTCAATGTTGCTTTGTGGAATATTCATGAACGAATGATTAGTTTAATAGACGGTAAATACTATATAAATAAAAGATTAGAGAAAGATAATGTTATAAATAATCAATTAAACTTTATTCATTTTTCAAATTTTAATTTCAGTAAGGCCGAAAGTCTTGAAAAATTTATTCCGTTTACACTAGAACGATGTACAGATTTTATACCTTTGGTTGATTTCTATAGAACAAAATTAATAGAGTATGATTTTGTTTCATCTAACAAAAGGTACAAGTATAAATTCAATTATTTTCAAAATGGTATTTCTGTAAATAAATTTCACAGACGATTGTATAGAAAGCTTTTAGAAAATGATTTTAAATTCGATAATCCATTTTCGATTGAAAAAAATTCCTTTTACGAATTACTTAAAAAAAACAGATTGATATATAAAACAGAATTAAACATTGATTATTTTGATAGCAATGATGATAAAAGCTTTTCTGAAAAATTTGGAGTTATAAAATTCTTAAGTAGACTATTTATTAAGTTTTTTGGATTGAAGCGATATACATTTCTTTGTAGATTTGGATTGTGGTTTTTTAAATATGAAAATCAAATATTCTTAATTCATGAATTTGGTAATAAGATAGAACTAAAAAAAACAATTCTTTATATTAATACCAAAGACAAATAATGTCTCAACCTGTTAATCTATTAGATGAAATCAATAATCTATCTTTGAAAAATGAAAATAAACAAACAAAATTACATTATATATTTTGGACTTAATAGTTTTTATGAGCACAAACGAGGTGTTGAGAATGTGATTGATTTCCAGTCCAAAGCATTTTATTTTGATAAAATTTATTATGTACATTGGGGTTCAAAGACAACTGCGTATAAAAATAAGAAATTTATTTGTGTTTCCATTAAACATTGCTGGTATTGGCCAATTCTGCTTAATATGGTGTTGTTAATAATATATAGAAAAAAGAAAGTTATTATCCACTCTCATAATTCACTATTTTCTTTTTGCTCGATATTTAAAACAGATATATTTACTGTTCATGATGGTCTATATTATTTAAATAAAAGTAAAAAAGGGAAATTCAATTTTTTGTTTTTTATCGTAGAAAAATTTATATATTATAGGTGTACGATTGTTCATTTTATATCAAACTATACTAAAGAACAATCGTTGTTTGGCAATTGTAAGAACTTTGTGATTATTCCTAATACATCTCATTTTGAACATGCAGTAATTTCTACTAATGATGCTCAGATCATTTCAAATATAAAGAATATTCTAATTGTTAGAAGCATTGAAGAAAGAGCTCGAATCGATTTGTTGATTGAAGTTGCTGATAAATTACGAGGATGGAATTATAAATTTATTGTTGCTGGTAAAGGGCCTTTGTTGGAATATTATAAGAAGGAAATACATAAAAAGAACATTCCAAATATTTTAATGTTAGGTTATGTAAATGACGAAGAACTACTTCATTTATATCTAAATTGCGATATTGTGTTAATGATTGCAGAATATGGTGAAGGATTTGGTTTACCTATATTAGAAGGATATCTATTCAATAAACCTGTAATTGCCTCAAATAGGTGTGCAATACCTGAAGTAATTATTTCAAAAGATTATTTATTTGAAAATTCAACTGACGGTATAATAAAGTCATTAGAAAATGTTTCAAATATATTGCCTAATAATTTCAGAGAATATTATGATAGAAGCTTTTCTAACTCCATTGTATTGACAAAATTTAAGGATTTATATTCAAATATTCTTTTATGACTATATATTTCTTTACTATAATCTTGCTATTTGTTTTTTCTTTATTAGAGGAAAATTATAAAATTTCTAACGGTTTAAAAAACGGGATGATGTTAATTAGTTTTACTCTTCTTGTTCTTCAGGTTGGCTTACGTTGGGAAACGGGTACAGATTGGGATACGTATCTTAGACATTTCGAATCATTTTCTGGTGTCATCTCAGTTGTATTGGGTGAATTTGTTTTTGAATATGGTTATGGTATTTCTGTTTGGTTATTTAAATTATTATCATCAAATTATTCGATTTTCCTTTTATTGCATGCCATAATATATTATATATTAATATATAAAAGTTTTAAGCACTTTATGCCCAATATGCATTTAACGTTGTTGATGTATTATACATTATCAATTGGAATGATGGGATCTAATCGACAGTTGATAGCATTGGCAATTTGCATATATGCTGTTAGATTTGTTATGGAAAAAAAAACAGTTTTGTTTTTTTTGCTTATCATCATAGCTTCTTTCTTTCATACAACTGCAATTTTCTTTATAATTTATTACTTTTTAAACCGTAAAATTGATCCAGTTGTTGTTGGACTAATTTTAGTAAGTGCAATCATTATTGGTAAAGCAAAATTTCCATTTATTGTATTCTCTAGTGTCGGTAATTTATTTGGTGGGATGATATCCTTTAGAGCAACATCATATGCAGAAAATGCTAAAGACATACTTTTAGAACATTCCCTTTCGACGATTGGCTTAATAAAGAGATTAGTTTTTTTCTTTTTTTTCTATTATAACCGAAAACAATTAAGTGCAAAATTGGCTTATTATAATTTAATGTTAAATGGTTATTTTGTAGGAATTGTTGTTTATTTCTTGTTTGCGGATTCTCTTTTAATAATAGTAAATAGAGGGAGTTTATATTTTAATATTATGGAGCCTTTATTGATTGCTTCACAAATCTATTTATTAAAAGATAAAACTAAAATTCTTGGGATCTTGATTATGTTGATAATGTCAATATTTTTCTTTTATCAATCTATTTCTCTATATCCTGAAATATTTGAACCTTATAAAGGAATTTTTATTAATTCTGATATACATAGGACTATGCGTTAATTTTTTTACAAATAATTCCAATGAATTTAATTTTAGATAATATCGTTTTTTCTTTACAGAAATCTGGAGGGATTTCAGTTGTATGGTATGAAATGTTGAAGAGAGTACAGAAAGATATAAATTTCAAAAGTTGTTATATTGAGTTTGATGATTCTTTTCAGAATAATTTTAGAAAAAAACTAAATATACGTAAGGAAGCAATTATTCTTAAACGTTCACTTTGGTTAAATATAGATCGTTATCTTGACCAAAGTCTGCTTCAAATAAATGATAAATTTGTCTTTCATTCATCATATTACAGAATATCAAGTAATAAAAATGCAATTAATATTACTACTGTTCATGATTTTACGTATGAGAAACTTGAACATGGTTTAAGGAAATGGATTCATTGTTTTCAAAAAAGCAGAGCAATTAAAAAGTCAGATGTTATAATCTGTATTTCAGAAAATACAAAACAGGATTTATTAGAATATTTACCTAAAACAGATGTCAATAAAATTCGTGTCATTTATAATGGTGTTTCAGAAGATTATTTTCCACTGGATCATAATCTTGAAGTTGATTTACCTTTCCCAACTAAGAGTTATACTTTATTCGTTGGGTCGAGGAAAAGCCATAAGCAATTTAATCTAGCTGTTGATGTAGTAAGCAAAATGGGAATGAATTTTGTAATCGTAGGAGGTGATGATATATCAAATTACGAACTTAATTTATTAGAATCAAAAGTAGGAATTAATAGGTTTCAATATGTTGGTAAAATAAGTAATAATGAGTTAAATATATTGTATAACAATGCTTTTTGTTTACTTTACCCATCTTTATATGAAGGTTTTGGAATCCCAGTTATCGAGGCACAAAGGGCTGGTTGTCCGGTTGTAGCTTTTGAAGGTTCTTCAGTTAAAGAAATAGCCGGTAATACCCCTTTACTTTTTAAAGAACATACTGTTGATAATATTACTCAATATATGTCCATTTTATATGACAAATTAACAAGACGTGAAATAATCAATGAAGGAATTAAAAATGCGAGTCAATTTTCATGGGATAATACTTACTCACACTTGATATCAGTATATGAAGAAGCGTTAAATATTAATAAATAATTCAGCCTGGGTTTATCTTATAAATCAGATTAAAAATAGTATAAATTTGATATGAAAAAAATAGTTCTTATTAATCAAACTTCGGGTTATTTAATGATTGATATTGTTAATGCATTTAAAAAACAATATGATGAAGTGGTTTTCATGTATGGGAGTAATGAGACATTGGATAATCCAATAAATGAAAAGGTTAGAATTAGCAAATTAATTGCCTACAATCGAAATTCCACAATTCTGAGAGCATTTACATGGTTTTGGGCAACAATACAAGTTTTCTTTCGCTTATTATTTGTTTATAGAAAGCATGAGATTGTCTATGTAACCAATCCACCTATTACTTACTTAATATCGCTTATTATTCGTCGCCCTTTTTCGATAATTGTATATGATGCTTACCCTGATGCACTTAAAAACTTTGGGATTGATGAAAAAAATATATTTTATAAACAATGGGAAAAGTGGAATAGGCATCTTTTCGTAAAATCTAAAAGAGTGTTTACCCTTAGTGAAGGTATGAAGGGTAACCTTACAAAATATGTGACAGAGGGAAAGATTAAAGTTATACCAAATTGGAGTCATACTGATTTTTTCTATCCTATCCCTAAAGTGGAAAATGTATTTATTAAGGAACAAAATCTTTCTAATAAGTTTATTGTAATGTATTCTGGAAACATTGGTTATACACATAATGTAGAGGTGATTGTTGAGGTTGCAAATTTATTGTCTAAAGAGAAAGATATCCAATTCCTATTTATTGGAGAAGGAGGAAAAAAGCAAAAGATACAGCAAATGGTGAAAGAATACGGACTCGGCAACTGTAGTTTTCTAACATGGTTGAACACGGAATTATTACCTTTTTCATTAGGATCTGCTGATTTGGCAGTTGTAACATTAAACGATGAAACAGCACTATTAAGCGTACCAAGTAAGACCTATCACTTAATGGCTGTTGGTGCTCCACTTTTGTGTATTGCACCAAATGAATCGGAACTTAATGATTTGGTCTTAAAGCACCAAAATGGTATTTGTTTTGAGAAGGAACAAGTACTGGATATTGTAAATTACATAAAAAAATTGAAAGATAATCCAGCCCAAAAACAAATTTTAAGTGATAATTCGCGGGAAGCATCTGCCTGTTATACAGAATTGAACGCATTGCAATACGTTGAATAAATCAATCTTATTGTTAATGCATTTGATTATTTAGAAGCCAATTTTTATAAAATGCACAAATACTTTTTAAAACGTACCATAGATTTAATTGTGGCTTTTTTTTTATTGTTATTTTTAAGTCCTTTTTTTCTTATAATAATAGTAAGCTTATTTTTTGCTAATCATGGAAAACCATTTTTTCTTCAACCACGACCAGGTAAGAATGAGAGAATTTTCAAAGTTATTAAGTTTAAGACAATGACAGATGAAAAAGATGAAGCTGGAAATTTCCTGCCAGATGCTCAGCGTATGACTAAAATTGGTAAATTTGTACGCTCTACTTCTTTGGATGAGTTGCCTCAGTTAATAAACGTCTTGAAAGGCGACATGTCTTTGATTGGTCCCAGACCCTTACTCATTCAATATTTGCCTTTGTATTCGAAGGAGCAATCACGCCGACATAATGTGAGACCAGGTATTACAGGATGGGCTCAGGTAAATGGACGAAATGCAATAAGTTGGCAAAAGAAGTTTGATTATGATATCTGGTATATTGATAATATATCATTACTCTTAGATTTAAGAATACTTTATTTGACAGTTAAAAAAGTCTTTATTCGTGAAGGTATAAATTCTGGTTCAAGTGTCACGATGGAGTTCTTTAATGGAAATAACTAAATTAAAATGAAAAATATTCTTATTACATCTGCAGGAAAGAGGGTTACACTTGTCAAACAATTTCAAAAGGAATTAAAAGAACTCTTTCCAACAGCTAAGGTTTATACAACGGAGATGAATCCAAGTTTGTCACCTGCTGCAGTAATTTCTGATGGCTGTTTTCAAGTTCGGAGTGTTGTCTCAGAAGGATATATTCACGAACTGTTACAAATATGTATTGACAATCTTGTGAAAATAATTATACCTACGATTGATACAGAATTGGAATTGCTTTCTCAAAATAAAAAAATATTTTGTGATTCCGGTATAGAAATAATTGTATCTGATTTGTCATTCATAAAAATGTGCCGTGATAAAAGAAATACTGGACAATTTCTAATGCAGAACAATATTCGGGTTCCAAAGTCCATTGATAAATACAATCCTACATTTCCTCTATTTGCAAAGCCTTATGATGGTTCATTAAGCAAGGATCTATTTTTTATAAATTCGCCTTTGGAGCTTACAGAAAATATTCTTGACCACCCGAAACTTATTTTTATGGAATATATTGATAAGAATGAATATAAAGAATTTACTGTAGATATGTATTATGGAAGAGATAATCATGTAAAGGGTATAGTTCCTCGAGAAAGATTAGAGATTCGAGCAGGTGAAATAAATAAAGGTCTGACTCGTAAAAACTATTTAGTCGAATTTATAAAGGAACGTCTTGAATATATTCCAGGTGTTATAGGTTGTATTTGCATACAATTGTTCTATAAGGAAAAAGATAATGATGTTGTTGGTATTGAGATAAATCCACGTTTTGGTGGTGGATACCCTTTATCATATGCTGCTAAAGCGAACTTTCCCGTTAATATTATTTTAGAATATATGTGTGGAAAACCAATTGATTATTCTGATTCTTGGTTAGATAATACATTAATGCTAAGATATGATAGTGATATAATTGTATATGATGAAAAATGAAAGTGATAGCTTTTGATTTAGACGACACTCTTTATAAAGAAGTCGAATTTTTAAGATCTGCATATCGAGAGATTTCAACTTATTTATCATATAATTTTGGAATTGAAGATACGTTTGATTTAATGATACAATTTTACGATAATGGTAAAAATGTTTTTGAAGAAATTAAAAACCGTTATTGTTTAACTGTTTCTAGAGATACATTATTGGAAATTTATAGAAATCATTTTCCTGACATATCATTAAATGTGGATATTAGTCAAACATTAGAATCTTTAAGAGAAAGGTTTTGTCAAATCGCTTTAATAACAGATGGAAGAACGATAACTCAAAAGAATAAAATTAAGGCCTTAGGGCTTCAAAAATATCTAAATGAGAGTTTAGTAATAATTTCAGAAGAGTTTGGTTCGGAAAAACCAGCTAATAAAAATTATCTACATATTCAAAATTCTTTTCCCAATGCAGATTTTTTTTATGTTGGAGACAATTTAAAAAAAGATTTTATAACCGCAAACTTTTTAGGTTGGACGACTATTTGTCTACTAGATAACGGATTGAATATACATAAACAAGACTTTAATTTATCGGTAGAATATCTTCCGAAGTATACTGTTACATCATTATTTGAAATACTTAATATTATATGAATAAAAAAATATGGCTTTCACTTGCGCATATGGGAGGTAGAGAGCAAGAATATATTAAAGAGGCATTTGATACGAATTGGGTGGTGCCTTTAGGACCTAATGTAAATGCATTTGAAGAATCATTAATCAATTATATAGGCCAGGGTAAGAAAGTCGTAGCCTTAAGTGCGGGTACGGCTGCTATTCATTTAGCATTATTACAGCTTGGTGTTGGCCAGGGAGATGAAGTAATTTGTCAATCGTTTACGTTTTCAGCGTCTGCGAATCCAATCTGTTATTTGGGCGCAACACCCATTTTTATTGATAGTGAACCGGATACCTGGAATATGGACCCTGTATTGTTAGAGCAGGCTATACTTGGCAGAATAAAACAAACCGGAAACAAACCAAAAGCGATTATTCCTGTACATTTGTACGGTATGCCTGCAAAGATGAACGAAATTATGGAAATTTCAGTTCGTTACGAAATACCTGTTTTAGAAGATGCTGCTGAGGCTTTGGGCTCGAACTATGACGGACAAAAATGTGGAACCTTTGGTGAATTTGCATGCTTATCATTTAATGGTAATAAAATCATAACTACATCAGGTGGTGGTGCATTAGTATGTTCTACAGAGCAAGAAGCGCATAAGACCGTTTTCTATGCTACTCAGGCAAGAGATAATGCCCCGCATTATCAACACTCTGAGATTGGATACAATTATCGTATGAGTAATATCTGTGCAGGAATTGGGCGCGGACAAATGTTAGTGCTTCAGGATCATGTGGATAAACGAAGAGAGAATAACTCCTTTTATCGCAGAGAGCTATCATCAATCCAAGGGATTTCATTCCAAACAGAACCTACTGATTTATTTCACTCAAATTATTGGTTGACATCTATTCTTATTGATCCGGCTAAAACCAATGGTAAAACAGCCGATGAATTGAGACTTGCACTCGACGCAGCGAATATTGAGTCAAGACCTCTCTGGAAGCCAATGCATCTACAACCCGTATTTGCGAATTGTCCAAGTTATGTTAATGGAACTTCAGAAAAACTATTTAGTATGGGTTTATGTATTCCATCAAGTTCAATTCTGTCAGAAGAAGATGTAGACAGAGTTGCAACGGTAATAAAAAACTTTTTTACCGAATAGGTTTGAGTCACCCTGTATAATTTCAGTTATAGAAATTCAATTTGAGGAATGGTTAATAGAGCAATAGTATTTTTTCTGATTTTTCTGTTGCTTTCTACAGTAGCCGAAGCTCAGAAGGATACGATAAAGTATGAAGTGGGTTTTACGGGAGTAGGTTCCACCGGGGCGTATGCTCCGTTTTGGTTGCAGAGTGATAACTATGGTCAGATTTCGGCTTCTCCAAACTCCGCCAATGTGAATGTAGGGTTCAGTAAAGATTTCAACAACAAGTCAGCGGTTTTTGATTACGGCTTTAAAGCCGATGTACTATTACAGACCTATGATAATAGGACGAAAGCTTATTTTCACGAAGCTTATTTAAAAGCCCGCCTTTCTGTTTTTGATCTAATCGTTGGGGCACGCGAAGAACATCTGGGTACTCAGGATTCCAGTTTGTCGTGTGGAGGTTTTCTGTTCTCCAAAAATGCCCGCCCGATGCCCAAAATCACCCTAGGAATAGAACGTTTCACCCACGTGCCCTTTACCAAAGGCTATCTGGAAGTAAAAGGTGCTGTGGCACACGGTTGGTTTACAGATAATATCGGGGGAACAAATATTTTACTTCATCATAAATATATTTACTTTAGAGCAGGGGGAAGTTTACCCTTTCATTTTCAGTACGGGGTGGATCATGTTGCCCAGTGGGGTGGTAATGTGCCGGGAGGTCAGCAACCTACTTCGTTAAGTGATTATCTGAAAATAGTAATGGGTGGTTCCGGTGGTAGCTCAGCGCTTGAAACAGATCAAATCAATGCATTGGGCAACCATATTATATCGCAGAGTATGAAAGTAGAATACTGTATTTCTGACTTTACAATGAGTGGTTACTGGCAGAATATATCGGAAGACAGTCCCAAATTTATGGCCAACACCATGAACAAACCCGATGGATTGTGGGGTGTTGTTATTCGCAATAATAAATTCCATATTATCAAAGGACTGGTTTATGAATACCTGAACAGCACCGATCAATCGGGTCCATTTCATGAGAAAGATGGAATTGTTTATGGGGGTGCTGATAATACCTTCAATAATGGCATTTATCAAAACGGTTGGACGTATTTTTCCAGAACCATAGGCACACCCTTTATATCGTCACCGGTGTATAATAAGAATGGTGGTGTATCTGTTGTGAATAATCGTGTTCAGGTGCATCATATAGGGTTGGACGGAGAGGTGCAGGGGTATCAGTATAAAGCATTGTGCTCTTTTAGTAAAAACTATGGAGGTTATTATACTCCATACCCTGAAATGATCAGAAATACATCTCTGTTGCTGGAAGTAAAGAAGCAATTTCCTGATTTTTTTAATATAGAACTGGGATGCTCGGTGGGTGCTGATATCGGCAAACTGTATGGTAACTCGGTAGGGTGCATGGTAAGTGTGAGGAAGAGAGGGAATTTTTTCAGTCATCAGTGAACAGTTATCAGTGAACAGTAAGCGGTAAGCGCTAAGCAGTAATCAGTAAATAGTGAACAGTAAGCGGTAAGCGGTAAGCAGTGAACAGTAAGCGGTTATCAGTAAACAGTAAGAACCCCTATATCCTCCGCTTATATTCGGACAAGTTCTGATGGGCACTTTAAGGATTGTATTAGAGAATGTACTTGTGGATTTAAAAACAACGAATTATACAGATTACCCGAATGAGAAAGAGATTAATTCGTGTCATTGGTGAACAGTTATTATTGGCTATATGTAAACAGTTACTTACTGTTACTGAGCGTAGTCGAAATCGGTAACTTGCTGTAGTCGAATGTTGTTACTGAGCTTAGTCGAAGTATGGTTTTATGTTGCGTGTAACTGATTTTATGTTTGGTTTTGTGTTGAAATAATCTATTTTTATGTTTGGTTTTGTGTAAAAATACTTATTTTAGATTTCGAAAAAGTCGTTACACTGTCACGAGTTTTGTCTTGGTCTCATTTTCTGGTGCTTATGCCAATTAAGAATTTTGAGGTTAGAGATTTATATGGGAAAGTTTCAGATGAAATGTCGTTTCTACTTCTTACTACTAAATAAATGATTGATGAAGTATTTAAATGAACCAATTTTTACAACTTTTATAATCAATAAGAAGTTTTATAAATGAAATGATATATTGAGAACAAAGTAATAGGTATATTTGTATTACAATAAAAGAATAATTGTATGAAAGCAAAAGCAAAAGTAGGACATAGAGCGGAACAAGATATTATTATTGAAGGATTGCGTAAATATGGTCGTAGTGCTTATAATGCAACTTTGGCAAATGGCATCCCAGTAACCGTTTTAAGAGGGAAGAATATATGTAGAGTTGAGCCCAATGGGGATGTTTCGGTTGTTGCCAAGATTGAGAAAAGTACGAGCAAGATGTCGCATAAGACGTTTAAACTGAAATGAGTTCGGTAAAAAGATTAAGGATATTTGCTGGTCCTAATGGTTCTGGAAAATCAACCATGATACGAGTTGTAAGTGATCTAGGTGTTCATTTAGGAATTTATGTAAATGCAGATGAAATAAAAATCGAACTTGACAGAGATCATTTTCTTGATTTTGACAGATATTCAATTGTTTTGGATGTTGAGCATTTGAAAGCCTCATTATTAAGCTCGTCATTTTACAGCTCAAATGAAAGTGAAGACCTTACAGCGGGTTTGATTGTTGAGAGAAATTGTTTGTTTATAGATGCTGTAGTTGCCCAAGATCAGAAATTCTCGTTGTTTCTGGCTGATTATATTCGATTGCTATTAGTGACTACATGCAATAAATTTACATTTGAAACAGTAATGTCACATCCCTCCAAATTGGAATTTATACGTTTGGCAAAAAGTCTGGGTTATCGTATTTATTTATATTTTATTTCTCTTGAAGATCCAATAATGAATGTTGCACGAGTTGAGGCACGAGTAAGACAAGGTGGACATGATGTTCCAACAAATAAAATAGTGGATAGATATGATCGAACAATGAATCTTTTATTAGATGCTATTAAGTTGGTGGATAGAGCTTATTTGTTTGATAACAGTTCAACGCATCCTATTCTTTTCGCAACTTCGCAACATGATGAAATCTCATTGGTCAATCTGGAATATGCTCCAGATTGGTTTCAAAAGTATGTGATTGATAAACTATAGTAGTTTTTTAGTTGGCAGTAAGTCACTAAGTTCACGTAGAAACACAAAGATCATTTGTTGTTGGTGTATGATGTTGCTGCCTATTGGCTTAAATTAAAGTAATAGTTAAAATAGAAAAGTAATGAAACCGTGATAAATTGTCACGGTTTGAAAATGCTTGCAGCCGATGGTAAAATGCGATTAACTGATGTAGCTGATTCCGAGCAGTTATTCCGATTGATACAATCCATTCAGTCGCCTAAAGCAGAACCATTTTATGATCGATCCATTTTTTAGAAGATATATTGAGAATTACGCTTAGAAGCGTAACGCCTCAAAGCGTAATTACAAACGCAATGATAATGGATCAGCCATCAGTCCCGGTAGATCGGGATGTCGCAAGCTCCATAAATAGTTGTTAATAACTAACTACCAACTACCAACTATTAACTACTTCTACCTGTACTGAGCGTAGTCGAAGTATCAACATCAAATAAAAGCATGAACTATATTCTCATTTTCATCTTACTGCTTGTAGTTGAACTAGTCTATTTATGGTTGGCTAATCGGTTTAGTATTATTGCTATGCCGAATGAGCGCAGCTCTAGTTCTAGAGTGACTTTGCGAGGTGGGGGAATTATCTTTTATATTGCTATTTTATTCTATTTCCTGTTTCAGGAACATAGCTATCCTTTCTTTTTTATAGGATTAACCCTTATTTTTATTGTCAGTTTTATTGATGATATAAGGTCACTTTCAGTAAAGCTCCGTTTGCTGATTCATTTTACAGCTATGGGGTTGATGTTTTATCAGTGGGGATTATTTGAATTGCCCTGGTACTTTAGCGTGTGCGCGTTGGTAGTAAGCACAGGCATACTGAATGCATATAACTTTATGGATGGTATCAATGGCATCACAGGCGGTTATAGTCTGGTGGTGGCAGTTGCATTGCTCTATATTAATATCTATCGGGTGCAGTTTATAGATAACGAATTGATATACCATGTGATATTGTCTTTGTTGGTGTTCAATTATTTTAATTTCAGAACCAAAGCCAGGTGTTTTGCCGGTGATGTGGGATCTATCTCTATTGCTTTTATCCTTCTGTTTTTGTTGGGTAAACTTATTATTGTTACCAACGATATCAGTTATATTGTTTTGCTGGGGGTTTATGGTGTTGATACGGTATTGACCATTATACGCCGCTTGCTATTAAAAGAAAATATCTTCGAAGCGCACCGCAAACACGTCTACCAACTATTGGCTAACGAAATAAAACTGCCGCATGTGTGGGTATCGACTATCTACGCATCACTACAAGCACTTATTATTGTCGGTTTTCTGCTGTTGGCCCCTTATTCCTATTGGTATCCGTGTGTGGTGGTTGCTGTGCTGGCGGTAGGATGGTATGCGGTGGTGAGATATCAGGTCTCAGTCAACAGTAAGCAGTAATCAGTTAACAGTTTTCACCACTAAGTCACTAAGTTCACATAGAATCACAAAGATTTCAGTAAACAGTTATCAGTAAGTAGTTCCGATAGATATTGCAAGCTCCCTAAACATTTCAAAACAACGAATTGCACAAATTCGACGAATAAGAAAGAAGTAATTTGTGTCATTAACGAACCAACGGTCAGCGTAGCTAAATTCGTAATTTATTGTCAATAAAAATAGTTTTTACCACTAAGTCATTAATTGAACATCCCGAGAATCGGGAGTTAACGTAGGACCATAAAAATTATTATCTAATCACTGCTGACTGATAACTTTTGACTGCTGACTGTTAACTGATTACTACCCACTACTATCTACCCACTAATCACTGATTACTGATCACTACTTACTGATCACTGTTGACTGCTAACTGTTCACTGTTAAATAAAACTCCACGATGGTTTCTATGCCTTTTTGGAACAAGTCGAGCGGGAAATTTTCGTTTGGTGAATGGATGGCATCTGATTCGAGTCCAAAGCCCATAAGAATAGGTTTTACGTTCAGCACTTTCTCAAAAATCGGAATTACTCCAATGCTTCCACCACGGCGAACGGGCAGGGGTTTGATTCCAAATACTTTTGTATAGGCTTTTTCAGCTGCTTTGTAGGCGTCTGAGTCGATTGGACAAACATAGCTCTCTGCTCCATGCAAGGTGCTTACCTTTATGTCGATATGCGCAGGGGCAATAGTCCTAAGATGTTCGGCTACCAATTTTGCTATCTTTTCATATTGTTGGTGTGGAACCAATCGTGCCGATAGTTTGGCAAATGCTTTTGATGGCAATACCGTTTTAGATCCTTCGCCTGTATATCCTCCCCAAATACCGCAAATGTCTAGCGCCGGACGAATACCGGTGCGCTCGATGGTGCTGTAGCCTTTTTCGCCGTATACCTGCGAGATATTCAGGTTGCGCTTGTATTCTTCTTCGTTGAATGGAATTTGAGCGATAAGAGAGCGTTCGTAATCGGAAACTTCCTCTACATCGTCGTAGAAGTGCGGGATGGTGATTTGCCCATCAGCGTTGGTGAGTTGTGCCAGAATTTTGCTAAGCTCCATAATCGGATTAGCTACTGCACCGCCAAAAATGCCGGAGTGCAAATCGCGGGATGCTGCTGTGACTTCGATTTGCCAGTAAGCTAGCCCACGCAATCCGGTGGTGATGCTCGGCGTATCTGCCGAAAGCATGCTAGTGTCCGAGACTAATATCATATCGCATTGGAGCAGCTCTTTGTTCTCAGCACAAAAGACTTCCAGACTCGGCGAACCGATTTCTTCTTCTCCTTCGAGCAGGAACTTGACGTTGCATTTCAATTGCTTGCTTCGAACAAGGTATTCAAAAGCTTTGGCATGCATAAAGGATTGACCTTTGTCGTCGTCGGCACCACGTGCAAAGATTTTCCCATCGCGAATTTCGGGTTCAAAAGGCGGTGTGGTCCATAACTCAAGAGGTTCGGCCGGCATAACATCATAATGGCCGTAGACCATAATGGTCGGGTAGGAGCTATCCAGTGTTTTGGTAGCAAAAACCACGGGGTTGCCTTTGGTCGGTAGAATCTGAACTGTATTTGCACCCGCTTCGAGTAATAGTTTCTGCCATTGGGCGGCACATTGTTGTATTTCGGGTTGACGGTGTGCATGTGCGCTCACACTGGGTATGCGGATTAGACTGAATAGTTCGTTTAAAAACCGATCCCGGTTTTCGGAGATATATTCTTTTGTGTTCATAAATGGATATATTTTAGTTTGAAATTTGGCAAAGAAATGTGAATTGATTAGTTGTTATAAAAAAATAATCTTCGTAGTGTGCATCTATGTGTTCTTAGTGCCTTAGTGGTAAATCACTTCAAAATAACAGAATAAATAATAGACCACCAAACTATTCGTAACTCAATTATGGATTATTTTACATTTTTTAGAAACAATGTTTGTGAATTGATGATGATTTGCGTAATTTTGTGCAATAAGCAATAGCTAATCGATTAATTTATAGGAGACAATCAATAGGTTTCTATAGATATAACTCATATAAGTAATGGTTTGAATATAATGTCGCATTTATCAGAAAGAATGGAACGCGGATTTTACGGATCACGCGGATATAAACGGATTATATTTGATCATATTTAAAACGGATTTAAGTCATGCAAGCATGACTGATAAGACCGCAAGCGTTTGAAAATCATTCCGACTTGTCGGAATATAAATCCGTTTTTTTTATCCGCTAGATCAGCGTTAATCCGCGTTCTATTCTTATATTTATTTTAATTATAGTGTATTATATCTTTCCTGCTACATCTAAAACGAAAAGACCACTTATCACAAACTATTCACTCCCTATTTTGCGATGGACAACAACAAACCTAACATCTCTAATCCAAATTCGTTCAGTGTAAGAGAACTATTTCTCAGGTATCGTTTAAAATGGTATTGGTTTGCGATCTCTGCGGTTATTTGCTTCGGTATGGCGACCTTGTATTTATGTGTTGCTAATAAGAAATATAAAGTTGAAGCAACCATTTTATTGCGTCAGAATAATTCAGGACCTGCATTATTAGATAAATCGCTGATTGATTTAGGAATGGGTGTCACTAATAAGGATGTTGAAGATGAAATGCAGCTGCTTGGTTCTCAAACAATCATTCGAAATGTGATATTAGATTTGAATATTCAAACAGAGTATTTTCAAAAAGAAGGATGGCGGTATGTGGAACTTTATCCGATAATTCCCATCCAACTGCAGGTTCCGGTTCAGTTTAATGATACGGCAAAGTATCGCGCAGTCTTCAAAATTAATCGTTCTGAAAAAGGCTATACCATTCGGTTCAACTATGATGCAATCAGCGGTGAGTATCAGTTAGCAAGTCTTTCAGAACCTATTCGGACGCCTGTCGGTGAATTTAAATTCAAGCAAATTTTACCCCTGAAAGGTGGCACTACCTATAAAATAGTATCGTATCCTATTCGTAATCTGATTGAAAATTATTGCGAAGATATAAAAGTGAGTGCCGTGCTGAAGAGGTCGAATGCCATTAGTGTCTCGACTAACTCGGCCTGTGTGAAAAAGTCGCAGGCATTTTTAGATAGACTTATTGAACGGTACAATCAGCACGACGTAGATGACAAAAATAAATTGGCGAAGGTAACTGCTTATTTTATTGATGAAAGGTTGAAATTGATAGGAGGCGAACTTCAAAAGGTGGAAGCTGAGCTGAAAAAAAATAAAACGAATGTTGATCTACTCAGACAACAGAAAGTGAAACAAACACTTTATCTGTTTGTATTGCAAAAACGTGAAGAGAATGAGCTTAGTATGGCTACGGCTATTCCTACTTCTAAATCTATTGATCATGCGTTTGTCTCGGTAGAACCTGTTTCGCCAAAAGTAGTTCTTGTTTTGTTGTTGGCATTTGTATTAAGTTTAGGAGTTCCTATCCTGATTTTTTATATAATGGATGCACTCAATGATAAAATTATTGGTAAAACTGAACTTCAAAAACTTCTGAAAGTGCCTTATCTGGGCTCTATTGTAAAGAATAAAGATGCTGATAAAAGAGTGCTGGCTGATGACAAGAATTCGCCTGTTGCAGAAATGTTCAGGTCAATTCGCACTCATCTTCAGTTTACATTGGAAGGAACAACATCGCCGGTAATACTGGTAACTTCAACGATTGCAGGTGAAGGAAAAACGTTTACAGCAATAAATATGGCTCTGTCGTTTGCAATGATGAAGAAGAAAGTAGTATTGGTAGATCTCGATCTTCGGAATCCTATGATTGACGAGTATTTACACCTAGCCAAAGATAAAGGAGTGAGTCTGTTTTTATCCGATACAGCCAAAGACCTTAGTGATATCATTCTTCCATCAGGTATTCATTCCTGTTTAAGTGTAATTCCGGCAGGTTCTGTTCTTTCCAATCCCGATGAGTTCCTGATGAGTTCGCGCCTAAATGATTTGATCGGGAAACTAAAAGAAGAATTTGATTATATCATCTTTGATTCGGCACCGGTAGGTGTTGTTTCGGATACGTATTTGCTCAACAGAGTAGTTGATAACTGTATTTATGTGGTTCGTCAGAACTTTACTCCCCGTGATGCGTGTGGTTTGATCAACCAAATATATGCGGAAGGTAAGCTCAATAAAATGTCGATAATATTGAACGGAACCAATGAAGGAAGTGGAGTTGGATATGGGATGATGTGATGATATATTTACCACTAAGGCACTAAGTACATAGAGCTACACGAAGTTTGAATTCTCAGTTACTAATAACATAAAGAGTAGGAAGGATAAAATACGAATGTTTTATTTGTCAGTTGGATAATCGTTGATTGTGTCTTGCGCCTACATTAGATCTTTAGTGACTCTTAGTGTCCTATGTGACTTAGTGGTTACTTTTTGCAATGGAATAAACCCAAATAAAAATGTGCCTCCCGAAATAAATCGAGAGGCACATTTTTTATTGATAACTGTTTACTGATGACTGACTTTACACCATCAATTTTTTGTAGCGTATCCGTTTTGGGGCTTCGTCGCCTAAGCGCATTTTTTTGTTTTCCTCATATTCGGAATATGATCCTTCGAATACAAATATTTCCGAGTTACCTTCAAAAGCAATGATGTGGGTACAAATACGGTCGAGGAACCAGCGGTCGTGCGAGATAACCACGGCACATCCGGCAAATGCTTCCAGTCCTTCTTCCAATGCACGTAAGGTATTTACGTCAATATCATTGGTCGGCTCATCGAGTAGGAGCACGTTGGCTTCCGATTTCAGTGTGATAGCTAGATGTAAGCGATTACGCTCACCACCCGAAAGTACACCACACAATTTTTCCTGATCGCCACCTGCAAAGTTGAAACGCGACAGATAAGCACGTGCGTTGATTTCTTTTCCACCTACGCGGATAAAGTCCGTTCCGCCCGATACTACTTGATATACTGTCTTTGTTGGGTCGATGTCGGCATGACTTTGATCCACATAACCGATTTTTACCGTTTCACCTACTTCGAATGTTCCTTTGTCTGCAGTTTCCAATCTCATCATAAGGCGGAAAAGTGTTGTTTTACCGGCACCATTTGGTCCGATAATACCAACGATACCATTCGGTGGAAGCATGAAGTTAAGATGTTCGAACAATGACCGATCACCAAATCCTTTGGCAACATCGATGGCTTCCACCACTTTGTTACCCAGACGCGGTCCGTTAGGAATGAATATCTCTAGTTTTTCTTCTTTTTCTCTTTGATCTTCGTTAATCAACTTATCGTAGGCTTCAATACGCGCTTTACCCTTGGCATGACGTGCCTTAGGAGCCATGCGCACCCATTCCAACTCACGTTCCAGCGTTTTGCGACGCTTGCTGGCTTGCTTTTCTTCGCCGGCCATACGCGCTGTTTTTTGCTCTAACCACGAAGTATAGTTACCTTTCCATGGAATACCTTCGCCACGGTCGAGTTCCAGAATCCAACCCGATACATTGTCGAGGAAGTAACGGTCGTGGGTAATGGCGATAACTGTTCCGGCATAGTTTTGCAGGTAGTGTTCCAACCATTCTACCGATTCGGCATCCAAGTGGTTGGTAGGCTCATCGAGCAATAAGATATCAGGATTGCGGAGTAACAAGCGGCACAGCGCCACACGACGACGTTCACCTCCTGATAGTACCGAAACTAATGCATCTTCATCCGGGCAACGCAAAGCATCCATAGCGCGTTCCAGTTTATTGTCAAGGTTCCATGCATCTGCATGATCCAGCAATTCCTGCAATTCACCCTGACGTGCAATCAATTTATCGAAATCGGCATCCGGTTCCGCAAATTGTTCGTTGATACGCTCGTATTCAGCCAACATATCTACAATTTCCTGTACACCTTCCTGCACAATTTCCTTCACTGTTTTACTATTGTCCAGTTGTGGCTCTTGTTCCAGATATCCAACCGAATAACCGGGAGAGAAAACCACTTCACCATCGAAACTTTTTTCGACGCCGGCAATGATTTTCAACAAGGTAGACTTACCGGATCCATTGAGACCGATAATACCGATTTTAGCTCCGTAGAAAAACGAAAGGTAAATGTTGTTCAATACTTTTTTTTGTGGAGGGAAAGTTTTACTAACTCCCACCATCGAGAAAATCACTTTTTTATCGTCAGCCATATATTTTTAATTCATAATTAATAATTCATGCACAATTAATAATCGGAGTGCAAATATACAAAAGAAAGAGGGAATTTGGAAATGAAATATATTTGCTAATATTCCTTGCTGCAAGAAAAAAAAGTGATAACATGACCTTAAGTCATACTATCACTATCATATACTTTGATAAATTGTTTTTTCTCTATTTATGCGGAATTGTTATTCTACTTCATCTGTAGAACTATTTTCAATTTCTCTTATTTTATCAATAAAAATTGATTTTACCACCACTGTACCTGCTATAAAATCATGTGTTGTACGCTTTCTGGCATTGGAAAGTAAAACGATAAGTCCGCTAACATACCAGATACCACTCATCCACGTTTGAATTGTATTTGGGAGTGGGTTGATAGTGCTGATAAGCTGATTTCTTTTCATGAATCCTAAGCTGGCATAGGTGCTATCGTCAATCATATTAAGTGTCAGAATCATTATATAAACACCCAGAATAGCCAAAAAGAATTCAACGGAGTATCTGTAAAAAGCTGCTTTCCAATCAATATCATCTCCATTTTTTTGTATTATTTTTAGTCCCATAATTAGTTTCCCAGGCGTTCCTCCATAGATTTTCACCAAACAAACTTCAAAGAAGATTCCGAATAGCAGATTAGGTACAATAGCATAGAAATAAGCAGATTTACTTAATCCGTTAATATAAAGTAATAGCCCAATAATAGGCAACAGAATAATTAAATCTAAAACTTTAGCTCCCAATCGGGGACCAAATCCTGCGTAAACTCCCTCGCTAATTCCTTGAAATCTTGTGGGTAATAGTTCGTTTTTCATTTCTTTTGTCTTGTTTTTTTAATTTTGTTTCGGAAATTTTATTGAATGTTCAACAGGGCTATCATCAGTAATGGGTAAGTCGGATTTGAATCCTTTTTCGTTTATGATTTTCAAACTTTTCTCATAATCTTCTTCCAGTACGGTTACTTTGGAGCAGCCTACCCGTTGGAATGGTTGGCTCGGGTTGTCATGTCTAATTATTGCCGTACTGACTATTTTTGAACGTATTTCTTTATCGCATAATACTCCATTCACTTCCATGCAATCCATAAGATCCATGCTTAAATATACATCTTTCCATTTTTCCATAATAGCGTTCTTTTATGTTATACATTTTTTCTTTTTGAGCTGATAAATCCCCCTGCAGCTTTCGTTCAGGGAGATTTTATTTATTAGACTTCGGGTGTATCTGTTGGTTTCTTTCCTTTTCCACTGCGGAGGGCAATATCGTTGGCATACGAATCGATGCGCAGATTGAGTTTATTCACAAAGTCTACATAAGGAGATTCGCCGTTTACAAGTATCAGTGCATTTATTTTTTCGGCTACGGCATGATAGTTATCATCCATTTCTACGCGAACTTGTTTCATTCGCAGGTGAGTTTTCTCTTCTTTTTCGTCGTAACGGCTATTTTCTTCTGTAGTGCACACATTGTTATCTATTTCCAACTGATTGACCCAACCATCCAATCCGGCTACCATTACATCCTGAGTGTAAGGCCCGCGTAGGTCGGCAAGCAGTTTCTTTATTGCACCCGATTTGTTTTTCTGCTTTTTAGACCTAATGTTGCCGTTGGCTTTCCATAGTGTTTTCAAATGGGTACAGGCAGCTTCTACGTCGGGGTTGTAATGGTTCAATCCACTGTTGATAGCATCTTCGAGACCCTCCAGTGTTTTGTTCACCTTCATATCGGCTGCATGTAGCCGATCGGAGTAGTTGCTTTTACGCACGAAGTTCAAGGCTTCTCCTTCGTCGGTATATGATTTTAAAAAAGCAGCATACTCAGCCACAATGAGCAATGAAGCAGCTGTAAAAATGGTAATTAAACCGTTAACATCGGTTTGAAATTTGTAATGTTCTTCATTTTGAAGACTAGTTAAACTGAGACTTTTGATTTTCATAAATTGTTATATTTGAAAGGTTGTAAAATAAATATATAATTGAATGTATATAGGTCTAACTCCAATCGAAAATAAAAAACTAAGAAAAACTCCCTCGGACGATATGACATTGATTTGAAATGTTCGTTCCTAGCACTCTGCTCGACGATTTTTCTTCCAAATACTCATTCCGAGTGCTCCGACTGACCATTTTTGATTTGAAATGCTCGTTCCGAGTACTCTGCTCGAGCATTTAGGATTGAAATATTCATTCCGAGTGCTCTGATTGATTGTTTTGGATTGAAAACCTTCGTTCCGAGTACTCTGACACTTTCTTTAATGAAAAAATGGCTGTTTACCCCGTTAATAAAGGGTTTCGTGGATTTTGTTATACCTGTCTTAAGTGCTCATTATCAAAATGTAGGCGCAAATTTAAAGAATATAACATTAACTTCCAAATGTTTTTGAAAAAATGTTTATATTTTTTTATTGATAGATATAAAAAAGACCGATAGCACTGGGATTAGGCTTTTGTAGTTAAATTAAAATGTGTTTTTGTAATTACATATGCTGTGCATTCACTATTATAGGAAATGCAGGCATTGGTTGCTTTTTGTTCTGACAATAAAAAAACGGAGTGTAAATTTTACTTTACACTCCGGTAGATATGAAATATTGTGCGCCAAATATTAAGCTTTTAATTATTTTCCACCAAATAAATAGGCTACTGAAACTCCGAAAACTTTGTTTTTCACTTTTGTGTCACCAAAATTGGCAAATGTGTTAGTTAATCCTAAGCCGTATTGTGCTGTAATTTGGAAGTTACTTATTTCTACACCAGCTCCGAAGTTAAAACCAAGATCTAAGGCATTCATCATTTTATTATCTCCAGAAAACTTAATATCTTCTGATTCGTCCCCACTCTTTAATTTGCCACTAACAGCATAGCCAATATATGGGCCTGCAAAACCAAGTACTTTTACCGATCCGGCATTTAATTTATACAACGCATTAATTGGAATTTCAATATTGTTTGTTGACACTGAGAGATCACTTCCCGAAAAATTACTCATTTTATAACCTTTTGTTGAGAATAATAGACCAGGTTGTAAATAGAAATCGGTTGCTAATGGAATCTCCGAAATAACACCAAGGTTAAAACCTGTTTTTGAGTCTGGAGTAGCGGTAACTCCATTTTGAGAAAATGAAGCTGTTGAGAAGTTTAAGCCGCCTTTAATCCCAAATCTGGTTTGAGCTTGTGTGTAAGTTGCTGATAAAACTAATGTAATTACTAATAAAATTTTTACAGATGTTTTCATAAATCGTTATTATTGTTTTTTTTGTCTACTCTAAAGCTTTTCGACGCTCGCTCCTTACTCTTTATGGATTTTCAGGGTACTCCTTTCATTTATAAATGATCAAACGTGTATTGTATTTGGCGCACAATAGAATGAATTATAGTTTTATAAATTTGTTTTTATTTGTATGTATGATACATATATTTAGTAAAGTGGCGCAAAATTAATTAAAAAAAATAGATTGGCAAGAGTTTATTTAGAAATGTTTAATATCTCTTTGATTGATATAAAAAAACCTGGCAGTCTAACTGTCAGGTTCTTTATATTAAATGTCAGATTAACTTTAAGTTATCTCGATATTAAATTTACAATTATTTTTAATAATTCTTTTTATTGTTCATCATCTTTTTGAAAATAATATAGCCAACCACTACCACCGCAAATCCGGCAGCGAAGCTGAGTAATGAATCCATGTTCAGATTTTGGGCAACAATTCTTTTGGACAAAACAGCAAGCAGTATAAGCACTACTCCAATAGTGGCGATAACTGATTTATGTACTTTAATTTTCATGCAGCACTTTGTTTAAAGATACTTATTATTGTCCGAATGGTTTCTGGTCGCTGCAACTAATGTTTTCACCCGGTGAAACATTCAGATAATGACAAAAATATTTATAATACTTGTAACGATAACCGGTTTTTTCGAACTCATTGGTTCCTTTTCCGCATTCCACACCTCCATTAATCACGTTTAATGTAGCACCAAAACCCGGGACACGTCCTTTTTGCAAATCATTTTCGGTAGGTTTCCAGGTTCCGTCCATAATTTGGTGACACGATGGCTTCGGGAACTGTGGAGTCATCCAAAACCAAATGGCTGAAGCAAAAGATAATTCCGGATCTTGCGCCAATAACTCGGGGTGATGAAGCAAAGTATCTTTTGTACCAAACCACGCTTCGCTGAATTGTCCGTAGTTATAGTTCCAGCTGAGTTGCTTTGGGCCACGACCCATATAACTTTTACCCGGTACAGGAGGATAATTTACTTTGCTAGGGTCGGCATATTTGTTTTTGGAACTATCTTCCACTTCTTCCACAAAATAAAGTCCCCATTTAAAATATCCCCCCGGTGCTTCGGCCCATCCGCTACCAGTTTCTTGCGCTATATTAGCCAGAAAAGCTGCCAGTTCACGCTTTTGAGTGGTTATATTTCCGGTCAGAAAATCGGGGAAATGTTTAGCAGCTTCCACCAATGCTTTGAACGAATAAAAATCGGTTGTTGGGAGCTTCTTGGTGTTCTTCCCGCGCATTCCGTGCCTGTTAGGGAACAATTCATTCCACTTTGCGGCATTTAAATAGAGAGTTATATTTGATTTATTCCGACTGCTGGACATTTTGTAGAGTGGAGCTTTGGGTGCTGTGCCCGATTGAGCATAACTGATAGTTGCAAATAATACTATTAATCCGATTAATTTGTATCTCATACGTTTTTTAAAGTTTTTGGTAGGTATAATGTTTTTGTGTTGTAGTGAATGTTTTTAATCCCAAATGTATTTCCAGGTCTTGTCTTGTTGTAGCTTCCATACCGTATGGAAAATACCTTTCGATTCTGAAGTAGTTCCATCTTCTTTCCGAACTTTCCACACATATTTCCCATAGGTGTATGCCAAAGTGCCATCCTTCGAAACTTCAATAAAATCGGGAGTCCAGTTTACAGTAGTATTTTTATTCTGTTTCTTTTGGTAAAACTCTCTTATCCGGATATTTCCCCTAATGATAGAATCATTTCCCCGCAGAATCACAGCGTTCTTATCGGCATAGAAATAAAATGCTTCGGCTATTCCTTTTTCGGAAGCCATTCGTTCGAACGCTTTCTCCGTATCGTATATTTTCTTTTTAGCCAACTCTTCTTTAATTGTTTGTTGACAAAACGAAGTAGTAAAAAATGCGCTGACAACTATATAAGCTATAATCTTTTTCATGTTCATAAAGATTTAAATTATACACTATCGCAAAGATACATAGAAACTGAGAATTTAAAATCTAAGAATATATAAAAATTAAGAATAGAAGTTTGAGGTGTGAATTCTGCAATAAATATCTATAATTGTGTAATTCGTAGATTAACTAAACGTCTACCTTTGCCTTATTCAATATGTACTTTTGAAATACGATTTAAGGAAAATTATTTATATTCAATTATTAGTATACATTCAAAAAGTAAAGTAAATTATGAGACAAAAACTTAGTATTGCCGTTTTATTGTTGGCATCAATCGGTTATTCTTCTGCACAGGAAGTTGTAACAGTGACTCATTCAGAGAGTACAGAAATTCCAAAAACAACAATTTGCGAATTTGTACCGGTTTCGCACTGGTCTATCGGTTTTAAAGGGGGAGCTAATTATTTCCGTGTTGCTCCGGGAATTCTATCTCGTCGTGATCAAATTCATCTTATGGGTGGAGCAGAATTGGAGTACAGTATTAATCCTTTATTGGGTCTTGGTGTTGAATACATGTACAATCCTTATGGCCATTCTTTTTTGCTTAATAATAATCAAACGGGTACGCTTGACGGTCGTACACATGATGTTCTTATGTATGCTTCGGTGAATTTGGCTAATGTGTTGATCCCAAATCGTACCGGATTTTGGAGCTACATGAATATCTACGGAAATGCAGGTGTAGGTGTTGGTTTCTACCAATTTAAATTATCGGATGCCAATGATAATGTAATTGTAGACTCACGCGATGCAGGTGACGGAGTTCCAGAAACACTAATGGCAAAAGCCGGTTTAAATCTTGAATTTAATTTAAGTAAGTCTGTTGCATTAGGAGGCGAAGTACAATATCGTTACTACGATAGAGCTAACCTGGGTGGTTATAACATGTCAACAGGAAACAGTGATGCATTAACTGCAACCATTGGTTTACGCTTTAAACTTGGAGCTACCGGCGATAAACAACATGCTCGCAATATAAGCGTGTGTGAGTATTATCCAAAACCAGCTCCTGTTATTGTAGAGAAAATTGTGAAAGACAATACTATTGAAACCGTTAATCGTTTGAGTGCTTTAGAAGCCGAAAATGACTCTATCAACAGAGCAAACAAAAAAATGGCTGAGGATATCAAAGCTTTATCACTTCACGACAAAGCCGGAACTACAGTTATCGTAGAAAATAATGATGCTTTGAATGATAAAATTCAGAAATTGGAAAATGATTTGAAAGCATTATCGTTGAAAAATAAAGGAGTTGTGAATGCTTCTTTTGATAATATTGAATTTGAACTCGGTTCTGCTCAATTGACAAGTAATTCGTTCTCAACATTGGATAGAATTGCTGTAGTTTTGGTAAGAAATCCTGTTTGGGCAAGATTGAATGTAGCCGGACATACCGATTCAAGCGGTTCTCGTAAATTCAATCAGGCACTTTCTAGAAACAGAGCTAATTCGGTAAAAAATTATTTATTGGGCAAAAATGTTCCTTCTTCGAGCATGTCTGTCTCCGGTTTTGGTGAAGATAGACCTATTGCTACCAATAGCACTGATTCCGGTCGTCAAAAAAACCGCCGTGTGGAATTTGTAATTACGAAATAAGTAGTAGTCAGAATATAATGTTCTATTTTTTATAAATAATGGAACGCGGATTTTACTGATTAAGCGGATGAAAACGGATGATGTCCCGATAACTATAGGGACGGATTTATAACAGATTTAAGTCATGCAAGCATGACTGATGATACAGTAAGTATTTGAAAATCATTCTGGCTTGTCAGAATTAAAATCCGTTTTTTAATCCGCTAGATCAGCGTTTATCCGCGTTCCATTCTTCTATTTCTCTTATTTACATTATGGGACATTATATTTTGCCAGATACTTAATACAGACTTTTTGTACTAAATAAAAAATAGACTGTCTAAATAAATAGGCAGTCTATTTTTATAATCAATAAGAACGCAGCTCTAATCTCTTAAAGCAGCTTGTGCTGCAGCCAGTCGCGCTATCGGCACACGGAATGGTGAACAACTCACATAGTTCAATCCTACACGATGGCAGAACTCTACCGATGATGGTTCGCCACCATGCTCACCACAAATACCCACTTTCAAATCGGGACGAACTGAGCGTCCTTTCTCTGTAGCCATCTGCACTAACTGTCCAACACCAATTTGATCGAGAATTTGGAACGGATCGGCTTTAAGAATTTTCTTTTCAAGGTAAATCGGTAAGAATGAAGCAATGTCGTCGCGCGAATAACCAAAAGTCATTTGAGTCAAATCATTGGTTCCAAAAGAGAAAAATTCAGCTGTTACAGCAATACGCTCTGCAGTTAATGCAGCACGTGGAACTTCTATCATCGTTCCTACTTTAAACTCAATGCTATCGCCTCTTTCTGCAAACAAAGCAGCAGCTGTATCGCGGATGATCTTGTCTTGTTCATTGAACTCAAACTTGATACCAACCAACGGTACCATAATTTCAGGAATTGCTTTTATTCCGCGGGCTTTGAGTGCCAATGCCGCACCTAAAATAGCACGCGTTTGCATCTCGGTAATTTCGGGATAGGTATTTCCTAAACGGCAGCCACGGTGACCCAACATCGGATTTTGTTCGTGAAGTGAATCAACACGTTGTTTGATAACTTTGATAGAAACACCCATTGCTTCAGCCATTTCCTGTTGCCCTTTTTCATCATGAGGAACAAATTCATGCAATGGTGGATCGAGCAAACGAACGGTAACCGGACAGCCTTGCATCGCTTCAAAAATACCTTCAAAGTCAGCTTCCTGGTATGGCAGAATTTTTTCTAATGCAATTCTGCGACCTTCTTCATCTTTGGCAAGAATCATTTCGCGCATGGCTTTAATTTTTTCGCCTTCAAAGAACATGTGTTCTGTACGGCAAAGTCCGATACCACATGCACCAAACTTACGAGCAACTATTGCGTCGTGAGGAGTATCGGCATTGGTGCGAACCGTCATTCGGGTGTATTTATCCGAGAGTGTCATTATTTCTGCAAAATCGGCATCCAATTCAGCTTCTTTTGTTCCTACTTTACCAAGGAAAATATCACCGGTGGATCCATTGAGCGAAATATAATCACCCTCTTTTATGGTTATGCTATCAACTTCAATGGTTTTAGCTACATAGTCAATTTTCAATGTTCCGGCGCCCGAAACACAACACTTACCCATACCACGCGCTACTACTGCGGCATGCGACGTCATACCACCACGTGCTGTCAAAATTCCCTGAGCAGCAGCCATACCGGCTAAATCTTCGGGTGAAGTCTCAACACGTACCATGATTACTTTTTCGCCACTGGCAGCCCATTCGGCAGCATCATCGGCATTGAACACAACACGACCCGAAGCAGCCCCGGGAGAGGCAGCCAGTCCTTTTGCAACAAGTTTTGCTTCTTTAATGGCTTTTTTGTCGAAAATAGGGTGGAGGAGTTCATCCAAGCGGTTTGGATCAATACGTAGGATGGCCGATTTTTCATCGATAATGCCTTGATGGAACATATCGATGGCAATTTTAACCATGGCAGCACCAGTACGTTTTCCGTTACGGGTTTGCAAGAACCAGAGCTTGCCTTCCTGTACGGTAAATTCCATGTCCTGCATATCTTTGTAATGATTTTCCAGTTTTGTTTGGATTTCATCGAGTTCTTTGTAAATAGAAGGCATCGCTTCTTCCATCGAAGGATATTTAGCTAAGCGTTTTTCTTCAGAAACACCGGCCAATACCGCCCAACGTTGTGAGCCAGCTTTTGTAATCTGCTGCGGAGTACGGATTCCGGCTACCACATCTTCGCCTTGTGCATTAATTAGATATTCACCAATAAATACGTCTTCGCCGGTAGCAGCATCGCGACTAAAGCAAACACCAGTCGCCGAAGTTTCGCCCATATTTCCAAAAACCATCGATTGTACGCTTACCGCTGTTCCCCACTCGGCAGGGATATTTTCCATCTTGCGATATAGAATAGCACGGTCATTCATCCATGAGTCGAACACAGCGCAGATAGCTCCCCAAAGTTGCTCGTAAGCCGAGTCAGGGAAGTTTTTACCGGTTTTCTTCAGTACAGCGGCTTTAAATTTGCTCACCAGCTCTTTTAAATCGTCAACAGAAAGCTGGGTGTCTAATTCCACACCATGGGCTTCTTTTATATGTTCTATAATATCTTCGAAAGGATCAATATCATTTTTATTTTCGGGTTTCATACCTAAAACTACATCGCCGTACATTTGTACAAAGCGACGGTACGAATCCCATGCAAAGCGGGCATTTCCTGTTTTACGAGCCAGACCTTCCACTACTGCATCGTTCAATCCTAAGTTCAAAATAGTGTCCATCATGCCCGGCATAGAAGCACGCGCGCCCGAACGAACAGAAACTAACAGCGGATTCTCTACATCGCCGAACTTTGAACTCATAAGAATTTCAATGCCTGCAATTGCTGCTTCAACCTCAGGTTTAAGGAGTTCTACAACCTTTTCTTTGCCCAATGTGAAGTACTCGTTACAAACGTCGGTAGTGATAGTCAGACCTGGCGGAACGGGTACTCCGATTAAATTCATTTCGGCAAGGTTCGCGCCTTTTCCACCAAGCAAATTCTTCATGTCTGCTTTACCTTCGGCTTTTCCGTTGCCAAAAGTATAAACTCTTTTTGTGTTACTCATAGTGAATTATTAAATTTAAAATTGGTTATTTCGTATTCTTTAAGATTTTACTGTGGCAAATATATGAATTTTTATGCGATTATATTAAAATCGAACATCAAAATTGAAAAAAAAATAGTGGTCTAAATATCATATTGAAATTGAAATAGAAACCGAACTGCCAAAAATTCCATTTATATGCAATAATGTCTTCTTTTTCAGCTAAATATCTTGAGAGATTGACAAAATAACCGATTTTTAGGATTGGTGAATTTTTTGCTGTGAATTGTTCGTCATAACAAATACAACACACATTAAATAATACAATAAACTATGAACTTTAATAATTTTACAGTGAAATCGCAAGAAGCGATACAACAAGCTATTGAATTAGTCCAATCAAATGGGCAACAAGTGGTTGAAACACCTCATTTGTTTAAAGCATTGCTTACAAAAGGTGAAGATCTTACCCAGTTCTTATTTGGAAAACTGGGAGTAAATGTGTCTACCTTACAAGTTATCGTGGATAACATGATTAGTGGTTTTCCACGCGTTTCGGGTGGCGAACCATATCTGAGTCGTGATACAAATGCCGTACTGCAAAAGGCTGCGGCTATATCATCAAAAGCCGGTGATCAATTTGTTCCTTTAGAATATGTATTATTGGCTTTAGTTGCCGAAAAAAACACCTTATCACAAGTACTTAAGGATGCCGGCATTTCGGAATCGGAATTACAGAAAGCAATTATTGAGCTTCGTAAGGGAGCAAAGGCCGATTCAGCAACTGCTGAAGAAAGCTATAATGCATTGAACAAATATGCTGTCAACCTGAACGAACAAGCTCGGGCCGGCAAACTTGATCCGGTGATTGGACGTGACGAAGAAATTCGTCGGGTACTCCAGATTTTGAGTCGTAGAACAAAAAATAACCCAATACTGATTGGTGAACCGGGCGTAGGTAAAACAGCTATTGCCGAAGGTTTGGCACATCGTATCGTTCGCGGTGACGTCCCAGAAAACCTGAAATCTAAACAAATTTTCTCGTTGGATATGGGTGCGCTGATTGCCGGTGCAAAATACAAAGGAGAATTTGAAGAACGACTGAAAGCTGTGGTGAACGAAGTGATCAAAGCCGATGGTGAGGTGATTTTGTTTATCGACGAAATACACACTTTGGTAGGTGCGGGTAAAAGCGATGGTGCCATGGATGCGGCAAATATTCTGAAACCTGCTTTGGCGCGTGGTGAATTGCGTGCAATTGGTGCTACTACCCTGGATGAGTATCAAAAATATTTTGAAAAAGATAAAGCATTGGAACGTCGTTTTCAAATAGTAAATATTGATGAACCGGATATTCCGAGTTCTATTTCTATTTTGCGTGGACTGAAAGAACGATATGAAAATCACCACAAAGTACGGATTAAAGATGATGCTATTATTGCAGCTGTTGAACTTTCCAGCCGATACATTACGAACCGTTTTTTGCCTGATAAAGCTATTGATTTGATGGATGAAGCAGCTGCGAAATTACGCTTGGAAGTTGATTCAGTACCCGAAGAGTTGGATAAAATAGATCGTAATATCAAGCAATTGGAAATTGAACGTGAGGCTATAAAGCGTGAAAACGATACCCGCAAATTGGCACAACTAAACGAAGAGATAGCCAATTTGAAAGAGGAAAGCAAGGAAATGCGTGCCAAATGGTCGAGCGAAAAGCAGTTGATAGACAGCATTCAACAAACTAAAATAGAAATTGAGAATCTGAAATACCAAGCTGATAAAGCCGAACGTGAAGGTGACTATGGACTTGTGGCTGAAATTCGTTACGGAAAAGTAAAAGCTGCCGAGGAACAAATAGCAGAATTCCAAACGAAACTGGCTACCATGCAGGGTGTTCATGCTTTGATAAAAGAAGAAGTTGACAGTGAAGATATTGCAGATGTAGTTAGCCGTTGGACTGGCATTCCTGTACAGAAAATGCTGCAAAGTGAAAAGGACAAATTACTGCATTTGGAAGACGAGTTACACTTGCGTGTTGTTGGACAAGATGAAGCCATTCAGGCTGTTTCGGATGCTGTAAGAAGGAGTAGAGCAGGGCTTCAAGATCCCAAACGACCAATTGGTTCATTTATTTTTCTTGGGACAACTGGTGTTGGTAAAACTGAGCTGGCAAAAGCCCTGGCCGAATACTTATTCGATGACGAAAACATGATGACGCATATTGATATGAGCGAGTATCAGGAAAAATTCTCGGTAACCCGTTTAATTGGTTCGCCTCCGGGATATGTGGGTTACGATGAAGGTGGTCAATTGACAGAAGCTATTCGCCGCAAACCCTATTCGGTAGTTCTTTTCGATGAAATTGAAAAAGCGCATCCCGATGTGTTCAATGTGCTGTTGCAAGTACTGGATGATGGTCGATTAACCGACAATAAAGGACGACTGGTGAACTTTAAAAATACAATTATCATTATGACTTCCAATATTGGGTCGTCATTGATTCAGGATAGTTTTGAGAAAATGACCGATAAGAATCACGATGAAGTATTGGAAAAAACCAAAACACAAGTCTTCGAATTGCTTAAACAAACCATTCGTCCGGAGTTTTTGAACCGGATTGACGAGCTTGTTATGTTTGCACCACTTAATATAACCCAAATTGAGGAAATTGTAAGTTTGCAAATAGCTATGCTTCAGAAGACATTGCTACAAAATGGCATTCAGTTAGAAGTAACGAAAAGTGCTTTGAATTTAATTGCTAATCTTGGTTTCGATCCGCAATTTGGTGCTCGCCCTGTAAAACGAGCCATTCAGAAATATGTGCTCAACGATTTATCAAAACAATTGATTTCAGGGAAAGTGCATAGCGACCAGACAATAGTGGTTGATACTGACGAAAATGGATTGGTGTTCAACGAAAAACAATATTGATATTCGTTGAATAGATGCTAAAAAAGCCGGAATGTTGAATTCAACATTCCGGCTTTTTTATTTTTAAGAATTTATTATTATGTTACAGTCCTTTTTCAGACAAGTAACGTTCGGCCTCAATGGCTGCCTGGCAACCGGTACCTGCAGCTGTAATGGCTTGTCGGTAATGCGGGTCGGATACATCGCCCGAAGCAAATACTCCGGCCACATTTGTACGTGGTGTTCCGGCAATGGTTTTGATATAACCTACTTCGTCGGTTTCAATCCATGGTTTGAAAATGTCTGAATTGGGTTTATGACCAATGGCAAGGAAAAAACCGTCAATATCAATGTGTACTTGTTCTTCGTCAGCTTTTCCTTTTCTTTTAATTAAGTTAGCACCTTGTACAACGCCTTCGCCGGTTAGTCCAAGTGTTTCGTGTTCGAAAAGCACTTCGATTTTTGGATTTTCCAACACACGGTCTTGCATAATCTTTGAGGCACGTAAAAAGTCTTTACGTACAATAAGATATACTTTGCTAGCTAAGCCCGATAGATAAATGGCTTCTTCACAAGCTGTATCACCACCACCAACTACGGCCACGGTCATCTTGCGATAAAAAAATCCGTCGCAAGTTGCACACGCCGATACACCTGAGCCTGCATATTTTTGTTCGTCGGGTATTCCTAGGTATTTTGCAGTAGCTCCGGTAGAAATAATGATGGTTTCTGCTTCAATAACTTTATCGCCATCGATGGTAACTTTGTAAGGTGCTGCCGACAAATCGGTTGCAGTAGCCATTCCGAACCGAATGTCAGCTCCAAAGCGTTCGGCTTGTTTTTTTAAGTCTTCCATTAATTCTGTTCCTGTGGTACCTGTTGGGTAGCCCGGGAAATTTTCTACTTCGGTTGTTGTGGTCAATTGTCCACCCGGTTGCATACCTTCGTATAATACCGGTGCAAGGTTAGCGCGCGAAGCGTAAATGGCTGCGGTATATCCCGCTGGTCCTGAGCCTATGATTAGGCAACGTACTTTTTCGTTCATATAATTGTTCTGTTGTTTGTTTTTTCGGATGGCTACCGTTTAATTATTTCTTTGTTTTATTAGTCAAACGCATTTATAATCAAAAGGTTTTTTGAAAATCTCAAATCGGGTCTCGATAAGGATATTTATAAATTCTATGAAAATAAATAGTTACAAGTTACAAGCAAATAGTTACGAGTTTAACTGCGGTAGGCAGGTTACAAGTTTGTTTATTTGAATATTACTTTCAAAAAATAGATGTCTAAATAATATCAATTACTTAAATCACTAGCTGAAAATAAATTTTCAACGAACTATGTAATTATCTCAAATCATTTACTTCTACTCCTTTGTATTTTGCGGAATTGAATACAAAAATAGCATCTGCAACCTTTACGTTTTTCTGAAAATTAGATAACGACAGGAGCGAAGCGCTTCCATTCTTATTGATTAATTTTATAGAATACAGGTTTCCGTTCGATTTTGCTATCTGCACTTCTATTTTTGCAATGTCCTGATTCTTTGCTTTTGGGGTCATTTCTATGCAATAGTTTTGAGCAGATTTTACTTTTGATGAAAAGCGAATAATGCTTTTAGCTTTAAATCCGGATAGAATAGCCATTGGGTTTGTTTCCGACAACTCTTTTTCTGATGGTTCGGTAATAGAAACTTCATTATTTTTTGCCACATAAGCCCATTGTGTTTTTCCATCAAAATAGACTTTCATATCTGCCATTTCCAACACAAATTTGTTGCCTTTAATGGTGAACGTTCCCATCGATACCTGTGCTTGCGAATTGCTTTTCTCGCTGATGGCCAATTTAAAATTGGTTTTTATAGCGTTGCCTCTGGCTTCAGCAAGCAAGTCGCTGACAATCTTGTCGGCTTTTGCATCAGTTTGGGCTACGGCAGTTTGAAAACAAAAAAATAAGAGTGCTATTGAATAAATTATCTTTTTCATAATTGTCTTTTTATCGAAAATTGTTTGATAGGGGCAAATTTACCCTGTTTCTAGAGATTTTTTAAAATCTGTTCCAAATGAAATGCGTCCATCACCAACACCTGACGCGCCTTGCTTCCTTCGAATGGCCCGATAATTCCGGCCACTTCCAATTGATCCACAATCCTACCTGCGCGGTTATAACCAATCGAGAATTTACGTTGAATAAGCGAAGTTGAACCTTGTTGGTTGGCCACAATCAGATGCGCGGCTTCTTCGAACAAAGGATCGCGTTTGGTCATGTCAACTGAGCTGGAGTCAATACCATCACCATCAGCACGAACAAATTCAGGTAAATAAAATGCAGTAGGGTAACTTTGTTGTACTTTAATATGATTCACTACATTTTCCACTTCCGGAGTGTCTACGAATGCACACTGAACACGAATTAAGTCATTTCCCTGCGAGAAAAGCATATCACCACGTCCAACCAATTGATTAGCACCGGGTGCATCAAGAATGGTTCGCGAGTCAATCATCGACGATACGCGGAATGCAACACGAGCCGGGAAGTTGGCTTTGATAACACCGGTAATGATATTTACCGACGGACGTTGCGTGGCAATAATCATGTGAATCCCCACTGCACGAGCCAACTGCGCAATACGAGCAATCGGCATTTCCACTTCTTTACCCGCTGTCATAATCAAGTCGCCAAACTCGTCGACAATCACCACAATATAGGGTAAGAATCGATGCCCCTTTTCAGGATTAAGGTGGCGATTAGTGAATTTCTCGTTATATTCTTTGAGGTTACGAACATGAGCTTTTTTAAGCAAATCGTAACGGTCGTCCATTTCTTTACACAGCGAGTTAAGTGTTTCCACCACTTTGCTGGTGTCTGTAATAATAGCGTCATCCCCATCGGGCAATTTAGCCAGGAAATGTTTTTCTATGTCGCCATAAATATTGAACTCTACTTTTTTAGGATCCACCAATACCAATTTCAATTCGGCAGGATGTTTCTTATAAAGTAAAGAAGTAATGATAGCATTCAACCCAACCGATTTTCCTTGTCCGGTAGCTCCTGCCACCAACAAGTGAGGCATTTTAGCCAGATCGACCATGAAAATCTCATTCGTAATGGTGCGTCCAAATGCCACCGGAAGTTCAAATTTGGATTCCTGGAATTTTTTAGAGGCTATAATAGAATGCATCGACACCACTTGCGGATCAATATTAGGTACTTCAATACCAATGGTTCCTTTACCGGGTATTGGAGCGATAATACGAATGCCTGTTGCAGCAAGGCTAAGCATGATATCGTATTCCAGATTTCGTATTTTAGAAATACGTACGCCTGCTTTTGGCACAATTTCGTAAAGCGTAATAGTTGGACCTACAGTTGCTTTGATGGTATCGATTTCAATGCCATAGTTTTGTAAGGTGGTGGTAATACGTTTTTTATTTGCATTTTGCTCCACCATATCTATTTGAGTGTCATTGTCGGTGCCATACACTTTTAGCAAATCGAGTGTAGGCGGCGTGTAATGCGTCAAATCTAATGTCGGGTCATATTTGCCCAATTTTGCAACATTATAATACGGGTCATCATTCTCCGGTTCTACAATTTCCATTTCGATCGCATCTACTGCTTTGCTTTCTTCCGGCTCAGCAGGTTGTTGAATTTCAAAAGGGATATCATCTGTTTCATCCGATTCCACAGGAGTAGCAGGTTCAATAATTAATTCTTCTTCAGTTTCTCCGTCATCATTGGCTTTTGTAATCCAATCTTCGGGGATTATTTCAGTACCAACGGCTATTGATGCATTGCTATCGGTAATTCCATCTTCAGTGTCTATCATTTCGGCAGATGTTGCTTCCACTACTTTCGATTTTCGGGAGAATAACCGTTTGAGAAACGGAATAGTGGCTTTGGAAGATATGATACAGTACACCAGGAATGCACCAATGATAATCATCAACGTGCCTGGAAAACCTACATAGGAGATAAGCCAGTTGCTAACACCGTCGCCATGCTGTCCACCTGGAGAGAAAAATAAATAGTCTTTGTAAAATGAGCGCAAAGCAAATGCAAGTAAAACAGATAGCCATACCAACCAGAAACTGGAATGGAAAAAAGCTTTCCAAATAGTTGTTACCTTTATTTTCATTAGCCTTAATGCCAATACAATAGTGAAATATAATACGGCAAATGAGGAAACTCCAAACCAACGATTTATAAATGTTTCAGACAAGACAGCACCCGTTACCGAAGCCCAATTTTGAATATCATTGCGCATTTTTTGCAATTCGCCGAACGACAACTCCATTTTGCTTTGATCGGCAGCACCTGTGAAAAAGTACGAGATAAACGATAAAAACATAAACAAAGCTCCTAACAGTAAACCTAGTCCTATCACGAAGCGGGTTCGTTCATCGGTAATAAATACTTTGAATTTTTGGCCAATACCGGGTTCGTTAGGGTTTACGACCTTTCTTTCGGCTTTGGGTTGAAACTTAGGCTCTGGTCTTTGTTCCGGTTTTGGAGTGGCTTTGATAGGTTTTCTTGGTGCCATGTATGTAATTGAGAATTTTAAATTAAGTGATGAGAAAGTTCTACTTTATCTCATCTCTTTTTCTGTGAAATAAACAAGCTTAAGTCAGTATAAATAAATCAAATCAGATTGCAAGTACAATTTGCGTCTTTAATTTGCAAAAATAATAAAAAGGAACGCTAGAATTACATCTTTTGATATAAATTTGCAGAAAAATCTGTCAATACTTTCTAAGCCCCTGACAGGGCATAGGGATGTAGCGGTTTTAATCTCCGTAGCAGATACTTTCCACTTTTTTAAATGATAAATATGACAACAGCACAACGATATAAACACATAATTGCCTGGTTTACTGAAAATATGCCTATCGCTGAAACCGAACTGCATTATTCTGATCCTTTCGGGCTACTGGTGGCGGTTATTCTCTCTGCACAATGCACCGATAAACGGGTAAACATGATTACACCCCGATTATTGGCCGACTTTCCTACGCCGGAAGTGATGGCGGCATCTAGTTACGAGGTAATTTTTGAATACATTCGGAGTATTTCTTATCCAAATAATAAGGCCAAACACTTAGTGGGAATGGCGCAAAAACTGGTGTCCGATTTTGGAGGTGTGATGCCCGATGATATTGATCAACTCCAAACTTTGCCCGGCGTTGGACGCAAAACGGCCAATGTTATTGCATCTGTTATTTTCAATAAACCCACCATGGCGGTAGATACGCATGTGTTTCGTATTTCTGAGCGATTGGGATTGACTACCAATTCCAAAAATCCACTGCAAACCGAGCTTGAACTGGTAAAACACATTCCGGCCGAATTGATTCCCAAAGCCCATCACTGGCTTATCTTGCACGGACGATATGTATGTGTTGCCCGCAAACCAAAATGCGAGGAGTGCGGTTTAAGGCCGTGGTGCAGGTATTATACTAAAGCTGATTAAACCTGAAACTCAATTGATTCGCTAATCAAGCTTTAGCAATTAAAATTTGTATTTCTTGATGGTTAAAAATAGGCAGTCTTTTTTGCTCCTTATTAATAACTTATTATCTTTGCGTCTCAAACCAATTTTAAAATTATTACAAAAATGATAGATGAAGAATTAGTACGTTGCCGCCCGTGCGGTTACGTAATGAAAGAAAGTGAGTTAGGCGATGTTTGCCCTGCTTGCGGTCTTCCCAGAAATGTGTTCGAACCTTATCGCGAAAAAGTTTCGGCAAACCGTTTATTTATTTTGGCATTGGACATTCATCCGATTGCTATTCACCTTTCGCAAACATTTGTGGCATTAACGCCGATGTTGATAATTTTCCATTATATTTTTCCAAGCTTTCAGGAAGTAGTCGTTCATTCTGTTATTACTTTCTCAATATTAATGTTGCCGATATCGCTGGTTGCATCTACCGTTTCGGGCATTTTGGATGGTATAACTCGATTCAAAACATTAAAGACTCCGTTGCTTAGATCTAAAATAATTTTTAGCTGCATTATTATGGTTTTGGCCTTTGCTCAATGGTATACGGCTTACGAAAATGTTTATACCTGGGTAACTTTAGTGTTAAGCTTGCTGTCGTTGGGTTGTGCGGTTAAACTCGGGCTAATGGGTAAAAAATTATTAGATGTAATTCTTCCCGGCAAATATGTACCGCGTAAGAAGAAATCGACCACTGGTACTCCTAAAGTGGTAAAAAATCAGGCGGAGAGTTGATACTCCAATACCTTATTATATATCCTCGTTTTTGAATTATCGGAAACGAGGATTTTTTTTCTAAAATCGCTTTTAAACTCAAGGGAAATGCAGTCATATAAGTTAAATATTCATTAACCAATACTTTTTGAACATTTTTATTAATACTTTTTGATATTAATTCATTAACTATTCCTACCTTTACTGCCAAATTAGTATAAAATAAAAAAAATGAAGTTTTTTATATATGTAATAACAATCATTTAGTGGGTACTTTTGAGTATTGAATTATAAGCTAACTGACGATTTTATTTCCTTGATTTAAAAATACAACTGTGAATACAACATTAAAAATATTCTTTTTCTCGATTCTGATTTGCTTGACGTCGGCCTGTAATAGGGATGGTGTTGACCAAAATTATGGCTTTGATTCTGAAGATATAGCTTTTAATAAAGAATATAAAAGTTTAGCTGAAAATCCTTTTGTAAAAGTGAATGATCAAACTATTTCGATTGTTCCTACTGATGTTGAGGGTGCCTCGTATTCCGATGTGAGACAATATATAAATATAGGACAAACTCCACCAACTAGCGCTGTAAAAATAGAGGATTTGATTAATTACTTTACTTATGATTATCCTGAGCCTGTTTCGTCTGAAAATATTTCGTTAAATTCGGAGGTGTCTACTTGTCCATGGCATGCAGGTCATTATTTGATGCGTGTAGGATTAAAGGGTAAGTCAATTTCAGACAGTGAGCAGCCGAAATCAAACTATGTTTTCTTAGTCGATGTATCTAAATCAATGAATTCGCCAGAGAGATTGGAATTGTTGCAATCCGGACTTAAATTATTAGTTGATAATTTGGAAGCTACTGATAGAATTGCGCTTATAACTTATTCCAATCAAACAAAACTAGTACTCAAAAGTACTCCTTGCGATCAAAAGGATGAAATAAAGAAGGCCATTGATAAACTGTTTTTGGGTGGATCGAGCGTTGATGTACCGAGTTTGACTTATTCGTACAGTGTAGCTATGGATAACTTAATTGCAAACGGTAATAATCGGGTTATTATGGCATCGGATGGAGATTTAAACGTAAATCCATCGTCGAGTGATGAGCTTATTAAGCTTATTGATGAGAAAAGAAGATTAGGTATTAATCTTACTGTGCTTGGTTTTGGACAGGACAATCCAAATAATCACTTGATGGAGTTAATTCCCAACAAAGGGAACGGCAACTACGAATATATCGACAAATTAGGGCAGTTTATGAAGGTTTTTGTAAAAGAGAAGGATAAATTCTGCTCAGTAGCCAAAAACACGAAGATCCAAGTGAAGTTTAATGAATTGAAGGTTGATTCATTCCGTTTGATTGGATATGAAGAACGAGAGTTTAAGAAAGAGGCGACGGATGGTTATTCTCTGGGTGCTGAAATTGGAGCAACACAAACGATTACCGCTATGTATGAAATCGTATTACGCAATTTAAGTGCTGACGAAAAGATTGGGGTCGTAGATTTCACCTACACCAAGCCTAACGATCCAAGTAGTATTAATCGACGATTGGGGCTCGATATACAATCCATCCCAGTTGAATTTAAAAATGCATCTGAAAATATGCGCTTTGCAGCTTCAGTAACAGCTTTTGGTTTGTTGCTAAAGAATTCTAAATACAAGGGAACCGCTTCTAAAGAAATTGTGCTCAACTTAGGACAAGATGCCTGTAATTTTGATCCTAATGGCTATCGTCGGGAGTTTATCTGGCTTGTAAATATGTGGACAGGTGAGTAAACTCTGTATCTGATATACCTAAAAGGTGACCTCGCGAGGTCACCTTTTTTTATTGTGCGCCGAGCATGGCGAGTATATTTGACGGTTGAAGTCCGTTATGGGGGCTATCAGTTGCCAACCATTAGCTTAAGGCAAGGGTGTCCACCGCGAGGT
>Ga0302321_100000176_pt1 | contig 57497 bp, 44 predicted proteins | sample Fen_T0_1_FD_202505 | JGI IMG/M metagenome (GOLD analysis project Ga0302321, IMG submission 202505) | Peat permafrost microbial communities from Stordalen Mire near Abisko, Sweden - Fen_T0_1 | ecosystem: Environmental > Terrestrial > Soil > Wetlands > Permafrost | place: Sweden: Abisko... | reverse complement strand
AATTTAAAATCATGTAAAGATCATCTGCAGTGGTTCCGACCGAACCCGCGCTGCAACTGCACATATTAAATCATACTTGCTTATTGGTGTCAACGTCACAGAGAAAGTATTAGTAGAAGTATTGATGAATGCATACCTAATAAGGTGCCAGGTCCCCAGCCGGCGGGCTGGGGGTGAGGTCATTCTTCAGGAAAAATGCCGAGTTGGGCGGGGCCGAGTTGGGCGGGGATCTGGCGGCACCATGGCGGCGGCGGGGCGGGTTGGCGGCGGCTGGCTCCAAGGCGAACGTGCAGATCTACCGGGTGAACTTCATGTTTGGGGAACTGCTGCCGAACTATTTGCCGCCGAGTTGAGTTGAGCCGCCGTTGATTTATTGGACCACAGGTTCATGGTCATAAACTAAACTGCTTCCTTTTGGAAATCTCGTGCGCGAGCATCAACAAAAGACCAGCGACAGCTGCAACAGCCGCCAATCCCGTGAGCCAACCGCCAGCTTCTGGAAAAAGGCATGGAATAACAAACGCCACGCAAGCGACGTTGCAGAGACGCTTCGAGATTAAGTCCAGGTTGGGTTTCATAATGGGACGGTGCGTTGTTTTTGTGATGCGGGCAAGTGGCCTAACGAGCCATGGCCGAATTGCGGCGGGGCAAAGCTTAACCTCTGGCGCGAAGCTGAAACCGCTCCCGGCGGTTGGCACCAGCCTCTTTTAGGCCACAGGTTCATTTCTGGACAAGTTTGACTGAGGCCCGCTTGTCGTCAAGTGGAGCAATGACAATGTCGGCCTGCTTGTGCAAGGCTGACTCGATGGTTTTGATGGCCTCCTCTTTTGTCACCGCGGCGGTGGTTTTTACTGTGATCGTCTTCAACTGATTTGTGGCACTCGATTCAATGACTAACTGCTTTCCAGAAAGCTGGGAATACACATCCAAAACCATAGAAATGCGTGCACCTTGGAAATTGAACGAGCCTTGAGCGTGTGCTGACCCTGCAAAAAGCATGGCCAGATATAAGGCGTTATATTTTTTCATAAGTGCGAAGCGGCCTGACCGTATTGATTAGCCTTTGGTGCGTGCGCGCCCCTGTGCGCAGGTGATTTTCTTAGCCGGGCCGTTACCATGAGCTGATGAAAGCGGACTTGCGAATTTCTGTCAAAGATTATCAATACGACAAAACCTTCAAAAACACGTCTGTGCGGGTGCCGTTTGCCATCGCCCGGCAATCTGGGCGTGGATGAACGCGTATGGGTGGTTTGCCGACCGGAGCTGGCAAGGCACTGGACTGGCCAAAGCCTCGTCAAAAGTAAAAACTCCTCGCGTTCGCAGCCTGCTTTGGCGGCGGCAAGGTTCGCTGGGCTGATGATGGACGCGCGCCACGAAGCCAACGACGGTGAAGCGGCATAAATGCCGCGCCCCGCCGCAGGGGTCGCCGCCGCGCCGCCGCATTTCCATCACTGCTCTAGTTCAGCCGCATGGGCATGACGACGTAGAGGAAGGCGCCGTTGATCTTGATCACGCCGGGGCTTAATTCATCGATCAATTCGATGAAAATCTCGTCTTCGCCCAGAGCATTGAGGGGATCAATGAGGTAACGCGGGTTGAAGGCGATGGCCATTTCCTTGCCTTTGTAATTGATGGCGATGGTTTCGCGGGCTTCACCGACTTCGGGGGAATTGGCGGTGATGGTGAGCAGGTTGTTGCCAAACTGGAGTTTCACCGAATTGGCTTTCTCGCTGGTCATGATTTCGGCGCGGCGGAGCGCCTGGGCGAGTTCTTCGCGACCGAGGGCGATGCGTTCCTTGGCTTCGCCGGGGATGACCTGCCGGTAATTGGGATAATTGCCTTCGATCAGCTTGGTGATGAGCAGAGCGGTGGCATTTTTTTCATCTTTGAGGGCAAACGAGGCCTGGTTTTCGCCAAAGGTGATTTCCACCTGGCCCTTGTCCTGCAACAGGCGGTTCAGTTCGTTGACGGCCTTGGCGGGAACGATGAATTCGCCGGCGCTCTTTTCAGAAATGTCCACTTCCTCATCGACGAGGGCCAGGCGGCGGCCGTCAGTGGAGACGAGCGTCATCTTGCCTTCCTTGAGGCTGATGAAAATGCCGTTGAGCACGTAGCGCGATTCATCCGTGGAAACGGCGAAGCTGGTTTTTTTGAGCATGGCCCGGAGGTTGGCCTGCGGCAGAGTGACCTTCTTGTCGTCCTTGAATTTTGGCAAGGGGGGGAACTCGTCGGCGTTAAGACCATGGATTTTGAAATAGGAGGAGCCGCTACGGATGCTGGCGGCGTTTTTTTCATCCACTTCGATCTCAATTTCGCCGGTCAGCTCGCGGACGATGCCGAACAATTTTTTAACGGGCAGCGTAGTGGCCCCTGGCGTGCCCACCTTGGCCTCGACCTGGCAAGTGACGGAGACATCCAGGTCGGTGGCGGTAAACTCAACGTGGCCGCCTTCCGCGCGCAACAGGACGTTCGAGAGGATCGGCAGCGTGGTGCGGGTGCTGACGACATTTTGCACGGCTTGCAGGCCGGCAATGATCTGGTCTTTGCTGATCGTTAGGTTCATGCGCAGTTAATATGTATCTTTTCTTTAAAAAAAACTATCCGTATTAAGGCCTGTGAACAAGCCTAACAACTCAAACCGAGCAATTTTTTCCACCCGTTTACGGGGTTTTCGATTGTGACAAGTTCAGACTAAACCCCCCAACAAAAATGGAAAGTCCAAGTTCTTCACACAATTAACAAGTCATTCACAGACGGCTCGCACGGAATCAGCCGAGTTGTGCGCGGCGGAGGATGTCCGGCAAAACGGCACAGACATATGCCACCTCTGGTTCGGTGGAAGCGCGGCCGAGGGAAAACCGGATCAGCGAATTGGCGGCCGACACCCTGCCGGTGGCCAAAATCACGTGGCTGGGCTCCAGCGAACCCGCGGAACAGGCGGAACCGCTGGAGGCGCAGATGCCTTCCACATCCAAGCCGGCGAGCAACGCCATGCCGTCCGCGCCGTGAACGACGAAGGCCAGCGTGTTGGGGAGGCAACCTTCGAGGGGACTGACGATTTCGCAGTTGGGGATGGTTTCGACCATCGCGCGCAGCCGGGCAAGCAGCCCGGCGAGGCGGGCGCGCTCAAATACCGGCGGATTGACAAACAGTTCCAAGGCGGCCACCAAACCGATGATGGCGGGCAGATTTTCCGTGCCGGCGCGCCGCTCATTTTCATGGCCGCCACCAAATAAAACAGGCTCGGGATGCAGCGGGGATTTGATATAGAGGAGCCCGGCACCCTTCGGTCCATGAAACTTGTGGGCGCACACTGAAATGAGGTCGGCGTTGAACTGGGCGAGGTTTATCACCGGTTCTTTGCCGAACCACTGGACGGCGTCGGTATGAAAAATAATGCCGCGCTCGCGACAGAGGGCGCCGATTTCCGCCACGGGCTGAAGGGTGCCGATTTCATTATTGGCAGCCATGACGGAAGCGAACACGGTATCGGGTCGTAGTTCATGCTTGAAGTCAGCGACGGAAACCAGTCCATTAACGTTAACGGGAAGCCGAGTTACGGTAAAACCCTCATTTTTTTCCAAATAATCGAAGCATTGCAGGACGGCGTGATGTTCGATGGCGGAAGTGATGAGGTGTTTTCCTTTGGGCTTGAGCAGGCGGGCGCTGCCAAAGATGGCGAGGTTGTTGGCTTCGGTGCCCCCACTGGTGAAAATGATTTCGCTGGGTTTGGTGCCGAGGAGTTTGGCGGCGCGATCCCGGGCATCGTCGAGCAGGGCGCGGGCCTGGCGGCCGATTTGGTGAACGGAGGAAGGATTGCCCCAAATTCCGTCCAGAAAGGGCAGTATGGCGGCGCGCACCGCCGGATCGAGCGGGGTGGTGGCGTTGTAATCGAAATAAACGGGTTTAGGCACCGATTTGCTGCTGCAGGGCGGCGCAGATTTTGTCCGACCAGATTTTGAGGGTGGCGTGGCTGCGGCCTTCGACGAGCAGGCGAATCTTGGGCTCGGTGCCGGAGTAGCGCAGCAGGAGGCGGCCACCTTCGGCCGCCAGCACCTGTTCGGCTTCGGCGACGAGGGCGGCAACGCCCGCGAGCTGGTCCACGGGCTTTTTGTCACGGACTTTGACGTTGGTGACGAGCTGCGGGTAGCGGGTCCAGCATTTTGCCAGGCGGGAGAGGGGCGCATCCTGGGCTTTCATGATCCGCAGGATTTGGAGCGCGGCGACGAGGCCGTCGCCGGTGCTGGCGTAATCGCGGAAAATCAGATGGCCGCTCTGTTCGCCGCCAAAGTTGTAGCCGTGGCGGAGCATTTCATCGATGACGTTTTTATCGCCGACGGCGGTGCGGATCATCCGGCCGCCGGCGGCGGTGATGGCGGCTTCGAGGCCGGCGTTGCTCATGACGGTGCTGACGAGGGTTTTGTCGGCCAGGGTATTTTCGGCGAGCATGCCGAGGGCGGCAATGGCCATGATGTCGTCGCCATCGATCAGGTTGCCCTGTTCATCACAGAGCAGGACGCGGTCAGCGTCGCCGTCATGGGCGATGCCGAGGTGCGCGCCGTGTTCGACGACCTGGCGGCACATGAGTTCGGGGTGCATGGAACCACAGTTTTCATTGATGTTTTTGCCGTCGGGCTGGTGGTTGAAAACAATGACTTCGGCGCCGAGTTCGCGGAGGACGCAGGGGGAGGATTTGTACGCGGCGCCGTGGCCGCAATCCAGGACGATTTTCATGCCCTCGAGGGTGAGGCCGCGGGGGAAGCTGGTTTTGGCGTGTTCGATGTAGCGGCCGAGGGCGTCGTCAATGCGGACGGCCTTGCCGATGTGCTCGGCGGAGGGACGGATTTTTTCGATTTCGCCGGAGAAGACGAGCCGTTCGATTTCGGATTCAATGCGGTCATCGAGCTTGAAGCCGTCGGCGCGGAAAAACTTGATGCCGTTGTCGGTGTATGGATTGTGCGAGGCGGTGATGACGATGCCGGCATCGGCGCGGAGGCTGGGGGTGACGTAGGCGACGCCCGGCGTGGGCAGCGGGCCGATGAACAGGACGTCCACGCCCATGGAAAGGATGCCGGAGCTGATGGCGTTTTCCAGCATGTAGCCGGAGAGGCGGGTGTCTTTGCCGATGACGATCTTGTGTTTGCCGCGGCTGCGCGAGTGGGATTCGAGATTTTTGAAGACGTGGGCGGCGGCGCGGCCCAGTTTCAAGGCGGTTTCGGCAGTGACGGGTTCGAGGTTGGCGGTGCCACGGACACCGTCGGTGCCGAAGATTTTCTTGGGAGAACTCATGGGAAATGGGCGGAATGATCGGCGAGTTAATGATCGTCGAAGGGAACCACGGACACCTTGGCCGGGTTCACCAGGGTGATGGTGATGCGGGGCGGGCAGGAGACCTCCACCTGGCAATGCAGGTCACGGGTGATGAGCACGTCCGAGAGATCGACGGTGGCGTGAATCTGGCTGGCTTGGAGCTGATCCATGACCTCGGCCGGCCCGCTGACGGTGACTTTGATGGTGGCGGGCGTGGCGTGAAATTCGTGGACGTCGGCTTTTTCGGAGACGATCTGGACGGGCAGATTGTCATAGGTCACGGTCCGGGCGCCGGCGGCGTCCTCTTCGGCGCGGGAGCCGAGGAGGATTTTATGGACGGTCACCCAAATCACGAGGGCGAGAAACAGGGAAAACAGTTTCCAGCCGAGGTCTTTGATGAAGAGGTCGCGGATCATTTGGAAGGCGCCCCCGGGGCGGGCCGGACGGCGGGCCGGGCGTCTGGTTTGGTGATGACGGCCGGGCCCACGGGCTGATGGTGTTCGCTGAAACGCAGGCGGAGCCACTTGATGAAGGTGTTGGTCTTGGCAGGACGCAAGATGATGGAGGACAGGAAGGCGCGGAGTTCTTCGAGCGTCACGCCGCGGGTGAGCTGGCCTTTGTAAGCATAGGAAATGAGGCCGGTTTCTTCGGAGACGACGACGATGACCGCATCAGTTTCCTCACTCAAGCCGATGGCGGCGCGGTGGCGGGTGCCAAGGGACTTGTTCAAATCGGAACGCTGGGTGAGGGGGAAAATGCAGGCGGCGTAGGCGATGCGGTCGCCCTTGATGATGACCCCGCCATCGTGCACGGCATTGTTGGGGAAGAAGATGGTTTCGAGCATTTCGGGGGTGGCGTCACAATCCACCTTGATGCCGGACTCGACGGCTTCCTGGAGCTGGATGGATTGTTCAATGGCGATGAGGGCGCCGATTTTGACCTCGGCCAGGCGTTCGGCGGTCTGGATGACGACTTCGATGGCTTCGCGCTGTTCGCTGGCGGTGGCAAAGAGCGGCAGGTTGCCGAGTTCGGCGAGCATCCGGCGGAGTTCGGGCTGAAAGATGACCAGCGCGCCAATGGCGATGAAGACGGACGCGCTGCCGAGCAGCCAGCGCAGGACCTGGAGGTCGAGCAGGGTGGTCATGAGGGCGAGGGCGAGGAGCACGACCACAAAGCCGATGACGACGGGCCAGCCGCGCGAGCCGCGGACGAACCGAAAGGCAAAATAGATCAGCACCGCGAGGATTAAAATTTCCAGCGCGGGTCGCCAGCTGTTTTGAAAATCAATTGCCAGGCCCATTAGTTTGGGGCGGCCACGGGCCGCCGTTGCATGATCGCCTCGGCCATCCGGACCGCCCGGACGGTTTCCGCGACATCATGGGTGCGGATGATTTGCACACCATCCGCGACTGCCAGAGTTGCGCAGGCGAGCGAGGCTGGCAAGCGTTGAGTGAGGCTGGCGCCGGATAATTTTTCGATGAAGGATTTGCGGGAGACGCCGAGGAGGAGGGGGCGGTGCAAATGGGCGAAGCGCGGCAGACCGGCGAGGAGCTGCAAATTATGCTCGAGGGTTTTGCCAAAGCCGATGCCGGGATCGAGCGCAACGTGTTCGGCGGCAATGCCGGCGGCGTGCAGCAGGGTGGCCAGCCGTTCGGCAAAGAACGCGTCGACTTCGCGGACGACGTCGGTGTAGGCGGGGTTTTGCTGCATGGTGGGCGGGGTGCCCTGGGCGTGCATGCAGATGTAACCGGCCTGGAAATCAGCGAGGACCTGCCACATGGCGGCGTCGCTGTGCCGGGCGGCGACATCGTTGACGAGGCTGGCGCCGGCGGCGAGGGCGGCGCGGGCCACGGCGGGCTTGACGGTGTCAATGGCGAGCGCGACGGGGGTGAGGGCGGCCAGTTTTTCGATGACGGGGAGGACGCGGCGGAGTTCCTCGGCAGCAGGGACGGGGGCGGCGCCGGGGCGGGTGGATTCGCCGCCGATGTCCAATATTTCCGCGCCCTGGGCGACGAGTTCCAGGCCGTGGTCCACGGCGGCATCGGCGGCCAGAAACTGGCCGCCGTCGGAAAAGGAATCCGGCGTGACGTTGACGATGCCCATGATGATGGCCGGCCGCGGGAAGCGGAATTCAAAGTGGCGGGCGCGGAACAACATGGCGTGGGCGGGGCGCGACGGGGGTCAGAGTTTGGTGCGGAAATAGGCGATGGTGTCCTTCAGTCCGTCGGCGAGTTTTACTTTTGGCTCCCATTTCAGGAGTTTTTTGGCCTTGGTGATGTCGGGCTTGCGCTGTTTGGGATCGTCCTGCGGCAGCGGTTTGAAGGTGATTTTGCTTTTGGAGCCGGTGGCATGGATGATTTGTTCGGCGAACTGGAGCATGGTCATCTCGGTGGGATTGCCGATGTTCACGGGCAGATCGTAGTTGCTCATCATGAGGCGGTAGATGCCTTCGATGAGGTCGGAGACGTAGCAGAAGCTGCGGGTCTGGGTGCCGTTGCCAAAGATGGTGACCGGTTTGTTTTTGAGGGCCTGGCTGACGAAGGCGGGGACGACGCGGCCGTCGTTGAGGCGCATGCGGGGGCCGTAGGTGTTGAAGATGCGGACGATGCGGGTTTCGACCTGGTGTTCGCGGTGGTAGGCCATGGTCATGGCCTCGGCGAAGCGTTTGGCCTCGTCATAGCAGCCGCGCGGGCCAATCGTGTTGACGTTGCCCCAGTATTCTTCGGGCTGGGGGTGGACGAGGGGGTCGCCATAAATTTCGGAAGTGGAGGCGATGAGGAAGCGCGCGTTTTTTTCGCAGGCGAGGCCGAGGGCCTTGTGGGTGCCGAGGGAGCCGACCTTGAGGGTTTGAATGGGCAGCTCGAGGTAATCAATCGGGCTGGCGGGGGAGGCGAAGTGCCAGACATAATCCACCTGGTCGCCGAGGAAGAGAAACTCGGTGACGTCCTGCTGGATGAACTTGAAGTTCTGGTTGCCGGCGAGGTGGACAATGTTGTTCACGCTGCCGGTGACAAAATTGTCGATGCCGATGACTTTGTGACCGCGGGAGAGGAGGAGGTCGGTGAGGTGTGAGCCGAGGAAGCCGGCGGCGCCGGTGACGACGGAAACGGGGGGGCGGGATTTTGTTTTGGTGGCCATGAGTTAAAGGTTGAGGCGGTTGATTGCGTGTTAAAATTGCCGGGGGAACGCGCGCGCCGGCTCCGCGAGGGTGGCGGGCGGGCGCCGCTTATTTTGCGCCGCTGCCGGCCAGCACCGCCGGAACGGTACGCAGCAGGATGAGCAGGTCAAGCCAGATGGACCAGTTGTCGATGTATTCCAGGTCGAGCCGGACCCAGTCGCGGAAATCGGTGATTTTGTTGCGGCCGCTGACCTGCCACAGGCAGGTGAGACCGGGTTTGACGCTCAAGCGGCGCCGGTGGGCGAGGTCGTTGAAGCGCCGGACCTCATCGACGGGGAGGGGGCGGGGTCCGACGAGGCTCATTTCGCCGCGCAGCACATTGAGGAGCTGGGGCAGTTCATCAAAGCTGTATTTGCGGAGGATTTTGCCCAGGGGGGTGATGCGCGGGTCATTGGTGACCTTGAAGACGGGGCCGGTCATTTCATTCATGGCGGCGAGCTCGTGTTTGAACTGTTCGGCGTTGGTCATCATGGTGCGGAACTTGAAGATGGTGAAGGGCTGGCCATTCAAGCCGGAACGCTGCTGGCGGAACAGGACAGGGCCGGGCGAAGAGAGCTTGATCGCGAGGGCGATGAACAGCATGACCGGGCCGGCGACGAGGAGCATGGCGAGCGCGCCAAAGAAATCCAGCAGGAGCTTGGCCAGCATCTGCCAGGAGACTTCAGGGGTGGAGCGGAAGATGATGAGCGGGTGGCCGAACATCTCGTCGAGGCTGGCGTGGGCGATCTGGGTGGCAAAGAAATCCGCCACGAGCCAGGCTTCGATGCCCTCGATTTCGCAGAGCTTGATAACGTTTTCGACCTGTTCAAAGTGCGCGTGCTTGGCGCTGATCAGGACACCGCTGACGGAATGTTCATGGAGGAGATCGATCAGTTCGCTGTGGGGGGCGCTGGTGAGGTTGAATTCGGCGACGACTTCCATGGAGTCGGCGGAGCGAGCGACGACCTTGCGTTTGAGGCGGGCGGTTTCGGCCGGGGCGCCGGCGACCACAATCCGGCGGCGATATTGGGCCCGCACCATGCGGCTGTGCATCACGGCCAGCAGCAGTTCCTCCTTGGCCCAGACGAGCACGAAGCTGATGACGCCAAACATGATCATCACGCCGCGCGGGGCGTTGGCGGATTCCCGAAACATGAACACGAGCAGCACCAGCCCGACGGTCACGATGGTGCAGCTTTTCAACAGCGGCCAGAAAATGCCCAGGCGGGAACCGAGGGCCTGCCGCGCGTAGAAGCCCTGGGATTCCAGCACCAGCGGCGCGGCCGGAACCAGTGCAAAATACAGCCACATGGCGTTGTAAAAGGAACTGGCATCGACGACATCCAGCTTCAGCCAGGAAGAAAAAAACGGGGCGGACCGCAGCACAAACGCCAGCCAGAAGCTGGTGGCAAACAAACAGGCATCCAGAAGCTGCTGCACCTGGGTGCGAATCTGGCGGTCACGTTGCAACATGAGTTGATAAAATCTGACTTGGCGCAGGATAACGGACGGGGCGGCCAATTCAATGCTATTTGGCAGGCGGCAGCGTGAGCTGAAACTCCGGCACGGCGGCGGCGATCAACTGTTTCTGCCGGTCAAAGGTGGCCTCTTCCTGGCCCGGCGCACACACGGAAAAGAAGGTTACGTAGGCCCAGCGGTCCAGCACGCCGGTCAGCAGAAAGTCTTTGACCATCCACATTTTCCACTCGTTGTGCTGGGTGGAGAGATGCGTGCCGTCCACAAACCAATAGGTATACACGCCCGCCCGCCGGACGGGCTTGCCGTTATCCACTGTGTCGATGGTGGCCACGACGCGCATTACCGGCAGGTCGTAGGCGCGGGGCCGGGCGATGGGCACGGTGGCGGTGTGGGTGGCGCGGTCATCAAATTTCCAGCCCTGGCCGACCATGCAGATTTCGGGCTTGTGAATGCTGGTGCGGTCGGCGCCCATGAGCACCACGTTGACCATCGTCTGAAAACCGTCGTCGGCGGTATAAAGCCGCTGGCCGAAGCTGGTGTCCGGCGGGAGTTGGTTGGTCACGATGGCGGCCTGCGGGATGAGTTCGGATTTGAAGCCGGGCAAGGTTTCCGGCAGGAGGACCTCCAGGTTGGGGGAGCCGGGGAGGGGGCGGGTTTTCAGGCCCGGCGCGCCGATTTTCTGTCCGGATTTGGCGTGTTGGAGCACGCCCGCGGCGGCGGCGATGAGCACCAGGACGAGGGCGGCGGCGAGGAGTGGTTTGGCTTTCATGACAAGGTGGCCGGGTTGGTGGCGGGGGGGCGGGCGGCGCGGTCACCTTTTTCCAGCCAGCGCGCCAGCAAAAAGGCGCAGCCCAAGGCGACGACGAAGGTGACAAACCCAAATTTGGTTTCCACGGCCTTGCCGGCGTCCTGGCCGAACAGCTCGGCCACGCCGATGGTGACGCACAGGCGCACGACGTTGCCCAGCACCGCGAGCGGCAGGGCCGCGAGCACCATGACTCCGCGCCGCCAAGGGGTGTTGAAATTGACAAAGGCGTAGATGGTCAGGAGCGCCAGGAGCGCCATGAAGCTGCGGATGCCGCTGCAGGCCGCCGCGACTTCGTAGGCGAAGGTGTGCTGGGCATCGAACAATTGCGTGCCCTCGCGGACGAGGTCCGGGGCCAGCCCCAGGTGGGCCACGCCGGCCACGAGCCAGGACACCAGCAACCGCAGCTTGAAGGTGAAGCTGTCCAGCAGCCCGCCCTGCGGCACGCAAAACGCCAGCAGAAAATACGGGAAAAAACTGGCCTGCAACCAGCGGCGGCCCCAGGCGAGCCCGCTCAGCGCGTAAAGCCCCGTGAAGAAACCCACCGTGGACAGGAATGGCAGTTGCACCCCAAACCCGACCAGATGCAGGAGCAGGGCAAAGAAAAACAGAATCATGGCCGGCCACCACAATCCCAGCGTCGCCGGCGGCGTGACCAGTTCCCGCCGCTTCCACCAGTACAGCCCCAGCACCACAAACGGGATCAGCAGGCCATAGGCCCCATCGGAGTCGGGCTCAGTGTAGATGTCCATCAGCCAGGCGAACAGCGAGGAGGAGTGGACGTAGCCCAGGGTGGAGTTGCCCCAAAATGCGAACAGCGCCACCCAGGCGGCGGATAGCGAACAGAAGAGGGTCCGGTTGGGGAGCAGGCGCCATTCCGCCTGGCAGCGGCCGATCAACACCAGCACGCCGCCCACCACGGCGGCGCTGAAAAGCCACAGCGGCAACGGGCTGCCCCGGAATTTTGGATCGGCATAGTAGAGGGTCGCTGCCAGTAAAATCAGGAAGGCGACTTCGGGCGGTCGCAGGCCGTACGGCAACGTTTTTTTATTCATGAGGTTTTCAGTCAGGAAACCATTAGATAATGGAACCGAGCGTTTTGCTCAAACAAATTCCCGTGACTTTCCAAGTGGGGCGGGGGGGCGCGCCCCGCTATGGCCCGCGCGTCCAGATGGTGAATCCGGTCAGGCTGGTTTGCCGGCGGTAATGATTGCGGGCGAGAAACTCCGCCACGGCGCCCTGGGCGTCGTACACATCCTGGCGCGAGGCGATGACCAGATCGGGGGGAGGGAGGGCCGCCAAACTGTCGTGGTCGGGATTGACCAGCGCCCAGACGCCCGGGCGGGTCAGGCCGGGGGTCGCCAGCGGCACGTCATAATAACCAGCCCCGTCGGCGAGGGCATTCCACCAGACCGTCTGCCCCAGGGGCAGGGTTTTCAAGGCAATGGCCGCCGCCGCCTGATAATTATCCTTTTCATGCCGGGAGGCCAGGCGGAGGGACGCGGCGGAGGCCAGGCAGCCGGCAAAGAAAATGACCACGAGGAGCCTGCCGGCCCGGCCGCGTCGCCAGGCGGCCAGCAGACCGCTGCAGAGGACTAACAACACGACCGGCAGCAGCGGGGTAAAATGGCGGCCCAGCACCCGAAAATGCAGCGCCAACGCGGCGGCCAGAATGAAACCAACCGGCAACGCCACGGCCAGGGCCACGGCCAGAAATTGCCGGCCGCCCAGCCGCCGCCAGAGTTCGCGGCCGCCCAGCCAGCCGAGGCTGCCGACGGTGACCGCGAAGAGCCCCAGTGGTGCCCAGTAGGGCCGGAAGACGCCCAGGGCGCCTTCTCGCATTTCCAGCCGCCCGGGTCCGAGGCCGGTGAAACCGCACAGTTCGTAGGCTACAAAAACAATGTTCTTCCAGTTGGTGCCGGCGACGGCCGTGGCGCGGGCGCCGCTGTGCAGCGTCCACAAATAGTAAATCCCGGTCAACAGCCACAGGCCCAGCACGGTCAGCCAGACGGGCCAGAAGACCCGGCCCAGTGCCAGCAGCCGCGGGCGCGGCAGCAGCGCCGCCGCGGTCAGCAGCGGCATGGCGGCCAGAATCAGGCACAACAGGCTGCTGCCACCGAGGAGTACGAGCGCGGTGGCGAAAACCAGCACGCGTTGCCATTCCAGCCGGATGGGGGAGTCCGGGTGTTGCCGCCAGTGGAGGATGACAGCAAATACCACCAGGCTGGTGCCCGCCTGCATGGCGTAGGGCCGGGCTTCGTTCAAGTAGTACCAGAGAAACGGGCTGCTGACCGCGAGGAGGAAACCCATGATCCGGGCGGACCGGTCCGGCAAGGCCAGCGCAAACGCCAGCATGCCGGGAACGAACCACAGCGCATTGAGTCCCCGCAGCGCCAGCACGCTGGTGCCAGTGATTTTGGCCCCGGCCCAGATCCACAAGATATACAGCGGCATCTGCAGGTCCGAGCCATGGATGGCAAAGAGCTTGTGCCAGGCTGCCGTCAGGGTGGGCGGCTGGGCGACGATGGCGATGGAAAATTCGTCAATCCACAGGCTGTGTGAGTTGATGGCCAGCAGGCAGGTCAGGAGGGCACCCGCCAAAAACAGCCAGCCAAGCCGGCGAAAATCCGGAGGGTTCATTCAGGATTGGCGTATTTTTTCAAGCCGGTGAGCTGGCCGAAAAATTGCAGGAGGAACAGCGGATTGTTGCGCAAGTAACGCCGGGCCAGCCGGCGCGGCTCGCAGCACAGCCGGTAAAACCATTCCAACCCGCTGCGCTGCATCCAATAAGGGGCCTGTTTGACGCGGCCGCTGTGAAAATCAAACGCCGCCCCCACGCCGACCATCAGGGTCACGTCCAGTTTGGGCAGGTATTCCGCCATGAACTTTTCCTGCTTGGGCGTGCTCAAGCCCACCCACAGGATGTCAGGCCGGGCGGCGTGAATCTGGGCCTGGAGCTGCTGTTCTTCCGCCGGATTCAATTGGCGAAAAGGCGGGGTGAAGGTGCCGACGACCTGGAGTTTTGGAAATTTCGCCCGGAGTTTTTCGGCCAGCAGTTCGGCCACGCCGTCCGCGCCGCCGTAGAAGAAGTGGCGGCAGCCGCTCGTCTCGCTCCAGGCGCAGACGGCCAGCATCAAATCCGGCCCGTAGACGCGGCCCATTTCGCGGTGGCCGGCGAGCCGGCCCGCCCAGACCATCGGCATGCCGTCCGGCGTGCAGAGGAACGCCCCGTTGAGAATTTGTTTGAACCGTGCGTCGGTCTGCGCCTCCATGACACCATGCACGCCGGTGACGCCAATATAGCCTTTGCGCCGGGTTTGCACGGCGGCGGCGATGGCGGCCAGCGCCGACTGCAAATTTAGGACGCTGAGGCCGACCCCGAGGACGTTGACGCGTTTGCTGGCCATTGAAAATGTGCCGGAAGCATAGCGGGCGGAATGCAAAATGCCAGCCGAAGCCGGCAAATCATCGGGTAAAACCCGGCGAAACGGAAAAATCTTCCTTCGCGGCCGGATTTCGCCCAAATTCAGCGTCCGCATGAAACTGCTTGTCTTTGCCCATACGCCGCCGCCGCATCACGGCCAGAGCTACATGGTCAAGCTCATGCTCGAAGGCTTCGGCGGCGATGTGCGGCAGCGTCCGCCGGGCGCGCCGGCCAATCTGTACGGCATTGAATGCTACCATGTCAACGCGCGGTTCTCCCGCGGGCTGGCGGATGTGGGCACGTTCCGGAGCGCAAAGTTTTTTTTGGTTTTCTGGTTTTGCCTGCAGGCCTTCTGGTGCCGGTTCCGCCATGGGGTGAAGAATCTGTACTACGTTCCCGCCCCCGGCAAGCCGGTGGCGCTATACCGCGACTGGCTGGTGATGCTGCTGTGCCGGCCGTTTTTTCAACATGTCATTCTGCACTGGCACGCCGCGGGGCTGGCCAAATGGCTGGAAACCGAGACGACCATTGCTGCACGCACGGCGACCTACCGGCTGTTCCGGCCCGTGGATTTGAGCATTGTCCTCTCGGCCTACAACGTGGCGGATGCCGCCAAACTGCGATCGGCGCGGGTGGCGCAGGTTTGCAATTGCGCGCCGGATCTGTGTCCGGATTTTGCCCGCACGGTGGCGCCGCGCCGGCGGGCCCGACAGGCCGTCCGGGCCGGGTTGCTGGCGGGCCGGGCGGTGCCGGTGGGTGGCGGCGGATTGGCGGGGGACCGGCCGGACTTGGTGCGCGCCTTGTTTTTGGCGCACTGCTCGCGGGAAAAGGGGTTGTTTGATGCGATGGAGGGCGTGGTGCTCGCCAATCAGGAACTTGCCCGGCGCGGAGTGGCGTTGAAGTTCAAACTGGCCGTGGCCGGCGGGTTTGTGGACGCTGCGGAAAAGACCGAATTTGAGGCGCGGCTGCAAACGGAGGCCTACGCTGCCGCGGTCGAGTATCTGGGGTTTATTTCCGGCCCGGACAAATTAAAGATCCTGCGGGAGACCGATGTGCTGTGTTTTCCCAGTTATTATTTGGGCGAAAATCAACCGGTCAGCGTGATCGAAGCCATGTCGTTTGGGTTGCCGGTGGTCATCACCAACTGGCGGTCGCTGCCGGAAATGTTTCCGCCGGGTTATCCGGGGCTGGTGCCGCCCCGCTCGCCGCAGGCCATTGCCGGGGCGCTGCTGCAATTGATCACCAGCGACAGCGGCGAACGTCTGCGCGAGCATTATCTGGCGCATTTCACGGTGGAAAGTTATTTGGCGGGTCTGGCCCGGGCCATTCACAGCCTCGAAACGGATCCTTTGCCGGCTGGCGTGCCGGAGCCGGCTTAACCCCCGGTCGCACCACGGGAGCGCGGGGTCGAAGTGCGCCCGCGGCCAAAGAACAATTGATTTTTTTCTGGTTCGCGGCGGGATGCGCCATTAGGCTGGCGCAAATCAATCCTTCAAAATATGGACATCGTCTTCAATTGTCCGAACTGTGAACAGGAACTGGCTGTGGATCAGTCGGGTGCCGGCTCGCAGATCGAGTGCCCCTCGTGTGGTGAACACATCACCATTCCGGCCGGAGGCAAGGTGACCACCGGGTCGCTGCCGCCCGCGCCGCAGCCGCCACCGCCCACGCCCACCCCCAGCGCCATCAACACCTCGGCCGCCGCCAAAATGGAGCTGCATCTGAAGGTGCCGGTGCGGAACACGCCGGAGGAGCCGCTGATTGGCAAACCCAAGCCGCCGCTGGAATCGGTTCAAAAAGGGGCCGGCAAGAAGCTGCGCATCCATACCATCCGCCGGGCCAGTTGCATCGAGTCGGGCCACGACAAGTTTGATGAAAAGGTGTCGGAGTTTCTCCAGCAGGTGGGGGAATCCAACCTGATCGAGGTGCATACCATCAGTTATGAGATGTTTGATGTGGGGGTGCAGAAGATCATGACCGACTACGGAATCATGATTTTGTATCGGGGTTGAATGGCTTTGACTTGGCTGGTAGCGGTCGCTAACGTGCGCGCATGAAGCTTCGGTTGAGATGCTGGTTATGGCTGGTTGGCATGGCAGTTTTGCTGCCATTACGATCGCCCGCGCCTTTGACTTATGTTCCGGGCGAAGGCTGGTATTACGAAAACTACGGCGAGACCGGCCAATGGCAGCGGCCCCGCGCCAAGGAGCAGCTCGAGGTGGCCGAGCAAAATTTCACCAATAATAATTTCAGTGTCACGCTGCACGCCGCCCACCGCGTTTTGCGGGTGTGGCCGCTCTCGGATTATGCGCCGCGGGCCGAATATCTGGTCGGCCGCTGCCTGGAAAAGAAGGGCAAGGATGAAGCCGCCTTCAATGCCTACCAGAAAATCATCGAGAAATATCCCAAGAGCACGGAATACAACGAAGTGCTGCAGCGGCAATATGCCATCGCGGGCCGGTTCCTCGCGGGGGAATGGTTCCGGCTGTGGAACACCATTCCGCTCTATCCTTCCATGGATGAGACGGCCAAGCTGTACGATAAAATTGTCAATAACGGGCCGTACAGCGAGGTGGCGCCGCACGCCCAGTTGAACATTGGGGCCGCCCGCGTGAAGCAAAAGGACTATGCCCTGGCCGTGAAGGCCTTCGAGACCGCTGCGGACCGGTACCATGATCAACCGGTGATTGCCGCCGATGCGATGTATCGCGCGGGACTGGCCTGGCAGAAACAGGCGGATACCGCCGAATATGACCAGGGGGCCGCGGCCCAGGCCATTGCCGCCTACACGGATTTCATCACCTTTTATCCCGATGACAAGCGCGCGGCGACGGCCCAGCAAGCCATGGTTAAACTCAAGGCCGAGCAGGTGAGCGGCAGCTTCCAAATCGCCAAATTTTATGAGAAAAACCACCGGTGGGCCGGGGCGGTGGTTTATTACAACGACGTGCTGCAACTGGATGCCAATTCCCCCCTGGCCGTCCAGGCGCGCGAGCGCATTGATGTTTTGAAACCCCGGTTGCAAGCGACTCCCGGCAAATAAGCACATGCGCCTGCTGAATTTATTTCTTCCCTGCCTGCTGGCGGCGGCTTTGGCCGGCTGCGCCGGGTACCGCCTCGGTCCGGCCAACGGGGTGGAGGCCGGCGCCCGGAGCGTGGAAGTTTTTCCGTTCAACAACCAAACCTTGCAGCCTCGCCTCGGGGATGCGGTGACGCAGGCTTTGCGGCAGCGGTTGCAGACGGACGGCACCTTTCATCTGGCCACGAGCGGGCCGGGCGACCTCGTGGTTACGGGCGTCATCAACACCTACGATCGCGAGGGGTTTGGTTATTTGAAAAGCGATTCCATCACGCCGCAGAATTACCGGGTGGGCGTGGTTGTCCATGTGACCGTGCGCGAGCGGGCCACGGGCAAGCTGTTGCTGGACAAAGAGGTGAAGGGGCACACCCTCGTGAATGTCGGCCAGGATTTGGCCAGTGCCGAACGGCAGGCCATGCCGCTGCTGGGGGCCGATCTGGCACAAAACATTGTGGAATTGCTGGCCGAAGGCACTTGGTAACCCGGGGTTGCCCTTGAACTTTTTTCGCGGCCGCCGGTCTAATTTCTGTTAGAGCCAAACAACCAAACAGACCAAACAAAATGAATAAATACATCGCAAGCATGGTGGTCGCGGCCCTGATGGCCGTCCCAACCTTCAGCCGCGCCGAAGATAAACCGGCGGCGGCCCTGCCCGAGCAGACGGCGCCCGCAGCTAAAAAGCACATTCCTTTCCATGGCAAAGTGGCGGCCGTGGATGTGGCGGCGGCGACGGTTACCGTCGGTAAGCTCGTCCTGCATGTCACCTCCGAGACGAAGATTCTCAAGGATGACAAGCCGGCGACCATGGCGGACATCACCGTTGGCGAGAAAATCGCCGGCAATTACAAGAAAATCGGCGATAAGCTGGAGGCGGGCCTGGTGCGGATTGGGGAAAAGGTGCCCAAAGGGAAACCAGCCCCGGTAAAACCCGAATAGCATCCGCCTCACCATTTCAGCGGCGGACGGCAACGTCCGCCGTTTTTTTATTTCCGCCGCCACCAACTGGTCGTGCGCTTCGGTTCCGTCTGCTGACTCGCCTCGCTTTGCTGCCGGAGGAGCAGACTGCGGGCGGCTTCAAAGGCCATGATGAATTCATCATAGCTCAAGAAGCGTTCCGCAGGATTTTTGGCGAGCGCCTGACAGAGGGCGTCGCTGGTGGCCTGTGAAATTTCCAGTAACACCTGGTTGGGCGGCGTGAGCGGCGTATGCACCTGGGCCATGACCACTTCTTCGACGGTCGGCGCTTCAAACGGCACATGGCCGGTGATGGTGTGGTACAGCGTGGCTCCTAGGCTGTACATGTCCGAGAGAAAGGTTTCCGGCTCCCGCTTGATTTTTTCCGGAGCCACGTAATACGGGGTGCCGCGCGTGAACTCCGCGCCTTCCTGCTCGGCGTCGGTTTTGCGGGCCAGGCCGAAATCAATCAGCTTTGGCTCGTGCTCGGCGTTGAACAGGATGTTGCCGGGCTTGATATCGCAATGGAGCAGGTCGTAGTGCAACGCCATGTCCAGCGCCCCGGCGATTTTAATGCCGATATCCAGCACCTGCAATTCCGGGAGGTGGTTGAGTTTTTCGATCCGCGCATCCAGGCTGCCTTGATCCGCCAGTTCCATGACGAGGTAACGTTCGCCTTCCATTTCATCGAAGGTATAGATGTGGACGATGTTGGTGTGGTTCAGCTTGGCGCAGGCGCGGGCTTCCACGTAGAAACTTTCCAGCATTTTGGGATCGTCCAGCAGCTCTTTTTTCATGAGCTTTACGGCGACCAACCGTTCCAAGGTGGTGTCCCACGCGCGGTACACCGTACCCATGCCGCCGGAGGCAATCTTGGCGCGCAGTTCGAACTGCCTCAGCGTCAAGGGCATCATGATTGAGTGCCCACATTTTTTGCATTGTTCCGTGCCCAGTGGCGGGAGGTCACCGGGAATGAATACTTTCGCATCGCAACCCGGACACGTCACCATCTTCAGAGGTTTGCTGCCTTCGCTCATGTGTGAAAACAATGTACCACCTGCGGGCGCGCCGACAAGCTGGTAAAATCGTTTTGACAAATCACCGAAAAACTGTATCTTGTGCGCGTTAGAAATGAAAACCATGTTCGCCAAACCAACGAAGATGCAGACGCCGGTAAATGGCTCGACCGCCATTTGTCAGCAGAAGTCCCGTCATTCTGGCATCGTGGGAACGAAATTTTAATTTGATTTAACCAAAGAATTTTCCAAAACCCGCGATTGCCCAAGCAGTCGCGGGTTTTTTATTTTCACGACCAACGAAGAAAGAGACAAAATGAACAAGAACGACAACAAACTCCGGCCTCAATTTAGGCCGGAAACGCGCTTCGAGGTGCGGCCCTTGCCGGCGGCCCCGTTTCGCATCACGCAAGAAACCGAGTTTGAGCGGCTTAAAAACCGCCTGCTCACGGAAAAGCTCATCGCCACGGCGACGCCCGAACTGAACGCCCCGCTCCGGCGCGCCGCGAATGAAGCCGCCGCCCTGGCCTGGGTCACGTTTTTTCCGCTGCTCGTGTTCCCGACGCTGTTCGAGGAAAAGACCCGCACCGCGTTGCGGCACGCGGAACGGCAAAAGCGCGTTTACGCCAACAGCCCTGAACTCGTGGCCGCATGAACCACGCGCGCCCGGCTAAATTCGGATCCTTCCGCACCCGCGCGGACGGCCGTCGGCAACAGCGCTAATCCGTCGCTGCTGCCGACGGCTGTTCGCCGTGCCAAGGAAGGGTTGGGGAACCAGTTGAACTTGGGCAGAGGCGCTCACTGGGTGGATTGAATTCCATTCCGGTGACGCCCAGTCTTCCTGCCGGCCGGAGTCTGGTGGAAACAGGATTCTTTCGTGTCACCAGCACTGGTGACATGCAAAAAATTTGGGAGCAGGTAGACTGTCCTCGTTGGAAGTAGTGCTCCAACCAAAAATTTAAGTGTTGTTTTAGGCGGCCGGAGTAGTGTCCGGCCGCTTTTCATTTCCCCCCATCCACGCCATTGGTTAATTTTTATCCGTTCATTCAGGCGCGGATCTATGGCTCACCTGCTGGCGACTCGTAGCTTCCAATTTCACCGCGACTCCAGCTTCGGATGCGGGCGACTTCGTCTGCGGGGATGCCCAGCGAGAGGAGAAATTCCTGATGGCCGGCCGGGGCGCGGCGCTCGAACTCCATGTGCCACCGCTTTTTCGCGGCCTGATCCATCCCGGCGGCCTCAAGCATTTCCACCCACAACTGCGTGTCCACCGTGGCTGGCGGCCGCTTGCGGGTGGCCACGCGGTGCAGCATGCCGGCCAGCATCCGCTGTTGTTTTTTGAGCCCGACGATGCCGTCGGTCGTTTCGCTCAAGCGCTTTTCGAGCAGCTTCGTTCCAGGCTGGCCGCCGGCTGACAACACGGCGCGGATCTCTTTCAAAGTCAGCCCGGCTTCGCGAAAATGCCGGATCCGCTGCAACGCGGTGAGGTCCGCCTTGGCGTAGTAGCGGTAGCCGGCCGCGGTCCGGCCCGCGGGCCGCAGCAGGCCCAGGCGGTCGTAGTACAACAGCGTGCTGCGAGACAGGCCGCCCGCCCGGGCAATTTGGGAGATCGAGTATTTGGTCATTGCCGGAGGGGCGGGGCGGCGCACCCGGCGCCGCCCGCCCGGTGCGGATTATTGGAATTGGCTCCGGATTTGATTGATTTCTGCCGGTTTGAATCCCAGCCATTCCAGAAAGCTCTGGTGGCCGGCCGGGTGACGGCGTTCAAACAGTTTGTGCCACTGTTTCCGTTTCGCCTCATCCAGGCCCACTTCCGCGAACAGCGCGACCCATTCCTCAACGTTTACATGATTTTTCATATTCAATTTGGTTGGTTTGCATTGGTACGGTTTCGTCATGGCCATGACGCAGAAAAGTTTAAAGTGTGAAGCCATAGACGGGTCAAATGCTTTATTTTCCCCGCCCCTCGTCCTGCCTTCGGACTGCCGCCCCTGATCCAGAACGCAAACATCCATGATGCTCCCTTCGGGGTTAAGAAAACGTCCGGTTTCTGGCACCTGTTCCGCCGCGCGCAGGGCTGGTTCAGGACGGCGGGCGGAGCAAGGCGCCGTCGTCCCACGTCAGTTCTGCCGGCACCGTGGAGTCGAGTTGGACGCCCTGGGCCGCCAGCGCGTCCGACAGGATGCTGTGCAGTTCGTGAAACCCCATGCGGCTGACAGCCTCAAACACATCCGTGATCTGTTCCGCCCCGCGAAACCGCAGGCTGTTGCAGCGCCTGAGCGTTTCCGCCACCAGGGCCGGATGCTGGCTGATGAAGTCCACCCCCACCGCCAGATCATGATCCGGGTTGCGGAACACCTCGAGCAGTTGGATGGCCACCAGCGTGTCTGGTGGCAAAGCAAGGCCCGGCGGTGGCAGCTGGCTGGCGGTCGGCATGGTGATGGCGCTGATAATGTCTGGCTCCCTCATCGGCGAATGGCGGCCGAAATGAAATGAATTTTACGCGGAATCAACACTTTAGCGCATATCGGCCCTACGTCTTTTCCTGCACCCGGCGGATGCGCGCGCCGAGCTTCCGCAGTTTCACATCCATCTGTTCGTAGCCGCGGTCCAGATGGTAAATGCGGTTCACCTGCGTGGTGCCTTGCGCCGCCAGCCCGGCAATGACCAGCGCCGCCGAGGCGCGCAGATCACTTGCCATTACCGGCGCGCCGCTCAATGGTTTGCCCCCCTTCACGATGGCGCTCGGTCCTTCAATCTCGATGTCGGCCCCGAGCCGCGCCAGTTCGCTGACGTGCATGAAGCGCGATTCAAAAATGCGCTCCGTGATGATGCTGATGCCCGGCGCGAGCGTCAGCAGCGCCATCATTTGGGCCTGCACATCGGTCGGGAAGCCGGAGTAAGGCAGCGTGGTCACATCCACCGGTTTCAATTTGCCTTTGCGCTTCACGAGCAGCGCTTCGCCGCGCGACTGGATGGACACGTTGGCCTCGCTTAATTTATCGATCACCGCGCGCAGGTGTCCGGCGCAGGCGCCATGGATGAGGACCTCGCCATTCGTGGCGGCGGCGGCGATGACAAACGTGGCCGCTTCAATGCGGTCGGGAATCACCTCATGCTCCGCGCCATGCAGTTTTTTCACGCCCGTAACCGTAATCGTCGGACTGCCGGCCCCGGAGATTTGCGCGCCCATGGCGCTTAGAAATTTGGCCAGGTCCACCACTTCCGGCTCGCACGCCGCGCTTTCGATCACCGTCACGCCGTCCGCCAGCGTCGCGGCCATCATCACGTTCGCCGTGCCGAGCACCGTCGGCCCGGCGCGGCCGCCGAGGAACAACGAGGCGCCGGCTAATTTCCGGGCGGTCGCATCCACGTAGCCGCCCTCGATTTTGATTTTGGCCCCGAGGGCCGCAAACCCCTTCAGGTGCAGATTGATCGGGCGCGCGCCGATGATGCAGCCGCCCGGCAGCGAAATCCGCGCCGCGCGCAACCGCGCCAGCAGCGGCCCGGCAATGCAAATCGAGCCGCGCATCTTGCGCACCAACTCGTAATCGGCATAACCCCGGATTTTTTCCGCGCGGATCGACATCGTGCCGTCCAGAAACGTCACCGTGGCGCCCAGGGACTCGAGAATCTGCGCCATGAACCGCGTATCCGTCAGGTTGGGCACGCGGCGGATCACGCACGGCTCATCCGTCAGCAGCGTGGCCGCGAGAATGGGGAGCGCGGCATTTTTACTGCCGCTGATGGTGACTTCGCCGTGCAGGGGCACGCCGCCTTTGATCAAAAAACTTTCCATGAAAAATAAACCGGGTTAACCCGGGACGTATACAAATGTCAGCGTCGCGCGACCAGAATTCTGGCGCGTTGAGAATAGTCCTGATGGACGGCTTCGACAACCCACTTTTCCGCCGCCAGGATTTTTTCGAGGTCGCCCGCCTGGCCCTCGCCGAATTCCAGCATGAGTTTGCCGCCGGGTTTCAGGAACGCCCCGGCTTCCGCCGCGAGCCGCCGGTAGAAATCCAGCCCGTCCGCCCCCCCGTCGAGCGCGGCGCGCGGATCGAAGTCGCGCACCTCCGGGTCAAGCGTCGCGATTTCCGCCGAGGCGATGTACGGCGGATTGCTCACGATCAAATCAAACGCCGGCGTGCCCGCCACCGCCGCGAAACCATCGCCTTGCACAAAAGCCACCCGCTCCGCCACCTGCAAGTTCGCCGCGTTTTGCCGGGCCAGCGCCAGGGCGTCCGGCGAAATATCCAGCGCCGTGATCCGCGCCCCCGGGCATTTGGTGGCGATGGCAATCGCGATGCAGCCCGTGCCCGTGCCGAAGTCCAGGCCCGTGGCCGGGCCCCCGGTAATCGTGGCGAGAAACTGCCAGCCGAGCTCCGCCAGCATTTCTGTTTCCGGCCGGGGAATCAGCGCGTGCCGGCTCACCGCGATGTCCAGCCCGCAAAAGCCCGTGCTGCCCGTGAGATGCTGCACCGGCTCCCGCTGGCCGCGGCGTTTCACCAGTTCCCGGAGCGCGTCCGTTTCCGCGGCGGTCAGGGCGCGGTCAAAATTCAGATAGAGCTTCATCCGCGGCATCTGCAGCAGGTGCGCGAGCAGCAGCTCCGTTTGCAGGCGCGGTGATTCGACGTTTTTTTTGGCGAGAAATTCCGTGCTTTTCTGGATCGCTTCGAGGACGGTCACGCGAACAAATCTAGTTTTGATTCGCCGGATGCAAAGTTTTTTTGGCGGAATTTTTCGGCCGCCGTCGGCGGTCCGGACCTTGCCGGCCGGCCTGACCGGTGCAAATGCCCCCGTCCCGCCCGCGCCTTGGTGGCCGTGTGTCAGCCCTCCCCGGTCTTCTCTGCTGGTTGCGTTCGGGGAATGCGCACTTCGATTTCCGTGCCGGCCTGGTCGGCGGATTCAATCTTGAGCCAGCCACCAACCGCGCTCGCTCGCTCGCGCATCCGTGCCAGTCCCAGGCCGCTGCTTGATTTCCCGCTGAGCGGGGGGCCGGGTTCGAAGCCGATGCCATCGTCTTTGATCGACAACCGGATGAAATCCCCCGCTTGTTCCAGTCGTAGTGTGACTAGACGGGCGCGCGCGTGCCGCTCCACATTGTTCAACGCCAGCTCATAAATACGATAGAGCGCCAGTTCGCTGGCGGCGGGCAGTCGCTCCGTCAGCCGCACCCCCTCCAACTGGATGGCCACCCCCGTTCGCTCCGCGAAGGCCGCGCCGGTGTCGCGCAGCACCGCGGCCAGACCAAGCAGGTTTAGCACCCCGGGTCGCAACTGGCGTGAGATCGTCTCCACCTCATTGGCGGCCATCCCCACCAGGTCGCGGAGCTTGGCGGCCTCGCGCTTCACCGCCGGGTCATGCGGTGGCAGTTTGTCCAGCAGCGTGTGCGTGCGCACCTGAATCGCGCACAGCAGCTGGGTGATGTTGTCGTGCAGCGTGAGCGCCAGACCCGCCCGTTCATCTTCCTGCGCTTGCACGGCCCAGTTGGCGAGAGTTCGCAGTTGTTCCTCGCTCGCGCGCAACGCCCGGTTGGCCGTTTCCAGTTCCGTTGTCCGTTCCGCAATGCGACGGGCCAGCTCCACATTTTCCACGCGCAGCCGGCGCACGGCCAGCGCGCGTGACAGCACCGGCAGCATGACGCTCCATTCAAACGGTTTCGCGATGTAATCCAGCGCCCCCGCTTTCATCGCTTCGACCGCACTCGCGGTGGAACCCTCACCCGTCATCACGATGCTGACCAGTTGCGCATCGTATTGCTGCGCGGCTTGGACCAGCGCAATGCCGTTCATCCCCGGCATCCTCAAATCCGCCAGCAGCAAATCAAACGGCGCGCCGCGCAACGCCTCCAAAGCGGCTTCACCCGCAACGCAGCCAACCGTCTCGTAGCCCTTGGCCCGCAGCGTATCACCCAGGGACTTCAGCAAGGCCGGCTCATCATCCACGATCAGAATGCGGGCGACGGGTGCGTAGGGCATGACTAGCCTTTGGTTGGTTGCAGGGTGCCGACCGGACAACACGCTGCCAGCGCCTCCCGCAGATCCCGCAGCCGGGGCGGTTTGCTGAGCAACCGGTCCACCTGCACTGGGACATCGCCCTCGGCCTCAAGTCGCTGGCCCCAGCCCGTGAGCATGATCACCGGCGTGGACGGTGACGCCGCCTTGACTGCACTGGCGACTTTGCGCCCGTCCACATATGGCATGCCCAGATCCGTGATCACCACCGCAAAGGGCTCCTGCCGCTCTTGCGCATGCATGAAAGCGTGGATGCCTTCCTGACCGCCGGTCGCCGTGACCACGGTATGGCCGTCGTGGCTCAACGAATCACCGATGGACTGGATCAAGAGGGGATCGTCATCAATGAACAGAATGCGCAAATGGGCCGGCAACACTATGGCGGTCGGCGGCGGGCTAACCTCGTCGGCCACCATGGCGGAGACCGGAAATAACAGCCTGACGGTTGTGCCCTTGCCCGGGGTGCTGTCAATTTCAATGCCGGCGCTGTGGCGTTTGATCATTCCATAAACCATCGCCAGTCCCAGACCCGTCCCCCGCTCGCCTTTGGTCGTAAAAAACGGCTCCAGACAGCGCCGCCGCGTTTCGTCATCCATGCCTTTGCCGGTATCCGTCAGCTCCAGCCAAACCTGCCGCGCCGCCGTCGTCCCGCCGGGCTCCGGCGCGATCGGTTTCGTGACGGTTCGCAATGTCAACGTCCCGCCTTCGGCCATCGCATCCACGGCATTGAAGATCAGATTAACCAGAGCGTCGCGGATTTCACTCTCAACCCCCATGATCTCAGGCAGATTGTCCTCCAACGTAACCTGGGTGCGGATCATCAGCCCTTGCGCCTGCGGTCCGTCACTCCACCGCACCCGCGTCAAATCGAGCACCTGCTGCGCCAGGACGTTCAGGTGAATGGGCGCCAGCGTCAACTGCGGCGGGCGCTGGCGGTAGAACTCCCGCATTCGCGCGATCGTCGCCGCCACGTCGTGCGTGGAGCGCTTGATCGCCTCGATATACTCGCGGGCCCGCGCACTCAGAGTGGGCTCGTCATCCAACAGCAGCTCGGTGTACAGCATCACCGGCGTGATGGCGTTGTTGATGTCGTGGGCGATGCCGCTGGCCATCTGGCCAAATGCCCGCAGCCGCTCCTGTTGCACCGCCGCCTGTTGCGTGCGCTGCAAATCATCGTAGGCGGCTTGCAGCGCGCTGTGGAGCTTCGCCTGCTGGGCCGCCAGCCCGACATGTTCGGTCAACTGTTTCAAAAATTCGCATTCGCCGCTGACAAAGCTGTTCGCCCGGCAGCGGGCCACCATCAAAAATCCGGTCACTTTGCCTGCCACCGGCAACGGGGCAATGACCAGCGACCGAAGTCCGCTCCCGGCCAGTCGCTGCGGAAAGGGATATTTCATTTCGCGCACGTCCGGTTCGTAGACCAACTGGCCCAGCGCGCAATGGGAAAGTCCGTTTCCGTCCATCGGAATCACCGCATGCTCGGGCATGGCCAGCTCCCTGGCCAGGGCCTCGCTCTTGACGCCCACCTGGGCCACTTTGAACGTCTTCGCCGGCTCATCATGGAGGCAGACGCAGCAGAAATCCGCCGGGAGATTGTCTTCCAGATTGCGGATCACCGCCTGGAGGATGCTTTGAAAATCCAGCCGTTCGCTGATGGCCCGCGTGATCTGATCGAGCAGCGCCAGCCGGGTGAGTTGGTCCCGCAGTTTGTTCTCCGCCTCTTTCTGGACGGTGATGTCCGTGTTGGTTCCGAACCACTGCGTCACCTTGCCGGCGGCGTCCTTCAAAGGTTGGCTCCGCGTGAGAAACATCCGGAACTGTCCGTCCGCCCCGCGCAGCGGAAATTCCATTTCAAACGGCCGGCCGGCGGTGATCGCGCCGGTCCAGTTCGCCATGACCTTGGGGAGCATCGCGGGGTCATGCAGGGTTTGCCAGCCCCAGCCGGCCATCTGTTCCGGCGTCGTGCCCGTGTATTCATACCAGCGCTGGTTGTACCAGTGGATGAAGCCATCCGCCCGCGCCATCCAGGCCAGTTGCGGCATCGAGTTCGCCAGCGTGCGGAACTTTTCCTCGCTTGCCCGGATCTCCGCCGCCATCTGTTTGTGCTCGCTGATGTCGCGGGCGACTTTTGAGATGCCAATGATCTTGCCGGTGGCGTCTTTGATGGGCGAAACCGTCACGGAAACTGCCAGCATCCCGCCATCTTTGCGCCGCCGCACGGTGTCGAAATGCTGGATGCTTTCGCCGTGCCGGATCTTGGTGAGAATTTCCTCCTCCTCCTGCCGGTGCTCCGGCGGAATCAGTTGCCGGATTGGCTGTCCCACCATCTCGTCCGCCCGATAGCCGAATAATTTCTCCGCCCCGCTGTTCCAACTGGTGACGATGCCGTCCAGGTTTTTCCCGATAATGGCGTCGTCCGAAGAGTGTACGATGGCCGCGAGCAGCGCCACGCCGGCCTCGGCACGTTGCCGTTCCGTGAGATCGCGCAAGATCACGGTGTAAATCTTTTCCCCCGCGACTTCGATCTGGGAAATCGACGCTTCGATCGGAAACTCCGTGCCATCGGCGCGTAAGGCCATGAGCGCGCCCAGCGAATGCATTGACCGCGAGGTGGCGCCCGACTGGCCAAAAACCGCCACGTGCTGCCGGTGCCGCTCATGAAAACGCGGCGGGATGAAGCGGTCGAGCGCTTGCCCAAGGGCTTCCGTTGCCGGCCAGCCAAACAACTTTTCGGCCGCGGCATTGAACAGCACAATTTTTTGAGCGCTGTCCACGCTGAGAATCGCATCCATCGCGGATTCGACGATGCCGGCCAGCCGGGCCTCGCTCCGTTCGCTGGCTTTCCCGCTCAGCGCCAGCTCGGCCGTGCGTTCCCGGACGCGCGTTTCGAGTTGTTCCTTGGCTTCGTTCAACGCCACCTCCGCCAGCCGCGCGCGCGCGAAGTCCTGCTGGATCAGGAACAGCGCCGCCAACACCACTCCAAACGCCAGCAGGCAGCTCCCGGCGATGAACAGCCGGGCATGGAACGCACCCTGACGGGCCGTGGCTTGACGCTGCGCCAACAAGCTTTGTTCCACTCCTTCCATTTCCGCCAGCATCGTGCGGATCTGGTCTTGCTGCACTCTGCCCCGACTGCTGGCGACGGCGGCCTGCGCTTTGGCGAAGCCACCGGTGCGGCGCAGTTCAATGTTAGTATCCGTCTCCGCCAGCCGCGTCGCGATGACCGGCTCGAGCAGATTCAACTGGTGTTGCTCTCCGGGATTGTCGGCCGTCAATTGGCGCAGCGATTTGACCACCTCCGCAACCCGCTCATGGACCTTGTTGTAAGGGTCCAGAAAATGTTTGTCGCCCGTGAGGATGAAACCGCGCTGGGCGGTTTCGGCATCCATCGTTATGGTGAGCAAATGTCGTAACTGGCCGATCACCTCGGCCGTATGCCGCGTCAAATCCGCCTGGCGGGTGGACGTCAGTTCACTCTCGAAGGCGATCATGCTGGTGGCCGCGAGGCAGAGGAGGGCAAAAACAAAACCAGCCTGCACTTTTCGTTCCGTGGCGAGATGTTTACGGCCTGATTCCGGATCGTCTGGCCGCCCCTCGCGGCGGGTGGTCGTTGCGCCGGCTTCGGCGCGCGCGCGACCGGCCGGCATTGAGCTGCCGAGGAAAGCGATGCCAAAACCTGTGCCCGCATAAAGCAGCAGGCCCACCCAGCCATCCATGGCGGTCGGCATAAAACCGCCCCGCGGCGGAATGAGGAAGTAATCGGCCGCAATTCCACCCAGAATCACCGCGGCGACAGCGGGACCGAAACCGCCGAACCTCGCCGCGATCAGAATGCCAAGACAGGGAATGGCGAAGGGGAATTGATCGCCCAGCAGCGGGGCCATGAGCAAGCGGCCGCTGATCGCGAGCGCGATGATCGCCACCGCCAAACCGTAGCGCAGGGCGAAGGACTTCCAGTTAACACGCATGACCAGCCTCCTTCCGTGGCAGCCGGTTGCCATTCAACAGGTCAGGCCCGGTGGTTCCGGCGGCCGCATTTAAGTTGGTTTGCATGGGCATTGATTCAACCTGCGTTTCCGAAACTGCGGTTTGCGCCGCGCTCGAGTGGACGCAACTTCGCCTCAGCTCTTATGCTTGGCACCGACTCAACGCGCTGCTGCTGTGCGGCGAACCGCTGGTTGCAAAACTTAAGGCTGTCTTATAGATAGTATCGCATCGAAAACCCTTCGGAGACATGGGGTGTTCACCCCATGGACATTTTCAAAATACCAGGACCCCTCGGCGCCGTCGGCGTGATAAACTCCGGAGCGCGGCTGTCCTCGGCCGCAGCAACTCCCTCCCGACCGATGGCCCCCGAACAACACGGAAAGCCTGCGGCCCTCCGCCGCTCTGTTCGGGGCTGGATACAACCCGGACCCCCTGCACCAACCAGCCTGGCCCCGGCGCGCGCGGTTCCTTCCGTCGCCGCCCTTCGTCATTTGTCATTCATTTGGCATTAGACATTCGTCATTCGTCATTGAATCCCGTCCCTTCTGGCAAAATCCAAAAAATGGAATCGTCTCCCCTCCGCCAGTCGCATAATGTCAGTAAAATGAAAATCCGCCTTGCGCTCCTTGCGGCCGGCAGCGCTCTGTGTTTCGTCTTCCTTTGCGCGGGCGCGGCCGACCAGCCCGCGCCTCCTTTGCTGCCGGCAGAAGTGCCGATTAACCCCGACGCCGGCCGCGGCGGATTGTTGATCGTCACCCTCACGTTGGAGAGCGGCGAACAACTGCCCTTCGTTGTGGACACCGGCACCTCGGGCACCATGATCGACATATCCTTGGCGTCTAAACTGGGTAAACCCATCGGCACGGCGAGGTATCAAAGCTGGGGCGTCATCAAGACGAACAACTATTATACCGCGCCCAAGTTGTTTCTCGGCGGCGCTCCCCTGCTGATGACCGGTCCCGCCATCAGCACCTACGACTTCAAAATGGAATTTGCCGATGTCAATTCCACCGTCATGGGGCTGCTGGGCATGGACGTGCTGGAACACTATTGCATCCAGCTCGATTTTACCGCGGCAAATATGCGCTTTCTCCCGGCTGAACCGGGGGATAAAAAAGATTGGGGCCAGGCCTTTCCCATCGTGGCCCTGAACGCCAACGACCCGCGGCCGGCCGTGGCGGAGAATCTGCTCGGACTGCACGGACCACATTCGCTCATCGACATCGGCTGCAATTTTGACGGCTGGCTCATGACCAACAACTTCCAACGCTGGACCAATCATTCCGTCCCGCCGGCGGCCGGGGAAGCGCGTGAGCCGTACGCGAATTTCGCCGGCGCCAGGTATCCGCAGGTGTTTGTGCAGCCGAAAAATGTTGAGTCCGATGGCATCGGTTTGCACTTTTTCGCGCGGCACCTCGTCACCCTGGATTTTCCCCATCACACCCTGTATCTGGCGCGCAAAACCGTTGGCCCGCTCCCCAGCCCGGGCTCGAAAGCCACCGCCCTGCCCGCCTTGGATGCACTCATTGATGACCTGCTGCTGCAAGCTACCAATGCCATGCAAAAAGATCTGGCCGCGCTCGAACACAGCCGCGCGACCGAACGGGAAAAAACCATTGCCCGCAAGCTCACCGCGGCGTTGGTCAATGAACCCAAGCCCGTGCCGGCCGCTGTCCCGCCGGCGCAAACGCATTTGTCCTTGGGTGACGCCCGCCCGGAAACTGCCGAGGTGGGCTGGCTCGAGCCCGCCGCCAATTACATCCCCCTCAATGCCGAGGTTGCCTCACCCCTGCTTGATTCCGGAAAGATTTATACCACCGGACTGTATGCTCATGCGCCTTCGCGTTATATATTCAATTTGGGCGGTGGCTGGAACCGGCTGCGTGGCGAGGCGGGATTGCACACCGCCTTTCAAGGCCGGGCATTCGGAGTAATCTTTGTCATCCAGGCCGATAGCCGGGAGCTTTTTCGTTCCCCCGCCGTTCGTGACGCTGACCACGTCCGTTACGACGTGAATGTCAAAGGCGTCAAGACGTTGGAATTGATCGTGGAAAAAGCGGGCATTCAGAATGGTGGCAACTGGGCCCTGTGGCTGGAGCCCGAGCTTTCCCGGGATCCGCTGCCCAATTCAGGCGGTCGATGAGCCGGGTCAAGATGTTCAAAATCCCCTGTTCTTCCCTGTTCGGTTTGGCCGCCGCGTAACCAGTTGCTCCCGCTTCGCCTGGCGTGCGAAACCGCGCGCCAGCGTCCTGGAGTCCGGCGGCCCTCCGCCGCTTTGGTCGGGGCTGCATACACCCCGGACCCCCTGCACCAACCAGCCTGGCCCGGCGCGTGCGGTCCCTCCCTCCTCCACCGTTCAAGCCGCCTGCCATTTCCGCCCGCTGCCCAACTTTATTCCTGGTTACTCTTGCTGTTCACCCCGGTTGTTCGCCGCCGCCGATTTCACCCCTGCGTCATTCGTCATTCGTCATTCGTCATTTCTCCCCTTTAGCCGTTGCCGCGTTGCTGCTTGATCCAGTCGTTGAGCTGGCGGCTGGCCGCCTCGCTTTGCGCGGCGAGCTGGTCCAGCGGCGGCTGCACCCCCTCGGCATCGCGCTGCCGGGCGCGTTCTTCAATGTCCAGAAAAGTCTTGGAAAACACCGGAAAGCCAAACATCAGCGTCAGCCCCTTCAGCGAATGGGCGGCCCGCTCCAGCTCCGGCCATTCTTGCGCCGCTTTGAGCTGCTGCAGTTCCCCGAGCCGGTCGGGCAGTTCCTTCAGAAAATCCGCGGCCATTTCCGTGACCGAGCCGGCGTCCAGTTCGCTGCACAACTGCTCCAGCCGGGCGGAATCAAACGGATGGCCCGCCTCGTCGGCCTCCGGCTTGGCGGCCGCCAGCAGCGCCTGGTAGAGCTGCTGGGCGGTGTACGGCTTCGACAGGTAGTCATCCATCCCGGCCGCCAGGCTGCGCTCGCGTTCCCCCACCAGGGCGTTGGCCGTGAGCGCGATGATGCGGACGTGCCCCCCTGCGCCCGCCTCGCGTTCGAGCTGGCGGATGGCGGCCGTCGCCTCGTGGCCGTCCAGTTCCGGCATGTTGCAATCCATCAGAATCGCGTCGTAATGGCCGGCCTTGAACTTCTCCACCGCCTCGCGGCCGTTGACCGCCCAGTCCGCGCGGGCGCCGAAAGTGTCCAGCATGAGCTGGCACAGCTTGCGGTTGAAGGGATTGTCCTCCGCCGCCAGGATGCGGAGGTTGGAGATCGGCGTGTGCCGGGCCTTGGCTTCCTGGCGGCGGATGAACTCCGTGTCGTCCGGGTGGTGCAGGAGCGGGGCCCCGTTGGATTTGTTGCCCAGCACCACGCTCGTCAGCGCGTCGAACAGGGGCTGCTCCTTGAGCGGCTTGAGGAGCACCACGGAGAAAATCGAGAGGTCGGTTTCCTTGCCGCTGATGGTGGCCACCGGGCTGGTCAGCAGAATCAGCTGGAGATTTTCCTGTTTCTCCGCCAGCAACTGGCGCAGCGTTTCCCCGCCGCTGGCGAGCATTTCATCATCGCAGATCAGGATCGGCAGCACCGTAGCGTGCAGGTCATGCTCCAGCACCCGGGCCAGTTCCGCGCTGGTGTTCACCGCCCGGCAGTCCACCCCCCAGCCGCGCAGGTGCTCGGCGAGCGCGTCGCGCAGGCTGGCGTTCGCCACCGCCACCACCGCCTGGATGAAAACGAGCCCGGGAAAGTATTGGACCAACCGCGGCTGGTCGGGCACCACCAGCGGGAGTTCAAACCAAAAGGTCGAGCCGGTGCCGGGCTTGCTGGTCACGCCGATGCGCCCGCCCATGAGCTGGATGATGCGCCGCGAGATGGCCAGCCCCAGGCCGGTGCCGCCGAACCGGCGTGAGGACGAGGTGTCCGCCTGCACAAACGGCTGGAATAATTTTTGGATGTGCTCCTCGGTCAGGCCGATCCCCGTGTCCGTCACTTCAAACCGGAGATTGATCCGGTCAATCTGCCGGAAAACCGGCTGGACGCGCACCACCACTTCGCCGCGCTCGGTGAACTTGATGCCGTTGCCCACGAGGTTGAACAGCACCTGGCGGAGCCGCAGCGGGTCGCCGATGAGCTGGTGCGGCACTTCGCGGGCAATGATGGCGGTGATCGCGAGGCGCTTGGACGGTTCGCGCGTGCCCGCGTTTTCCAGCACCGATTCCACGATGGCTTGCAGCGAGAATGGCTCCTGCGCGATCGTCATCTTGCCCGCCTCGATCTTGGAGAAATCCAGCACGTCGTTGATCACATGCAGCAGGGCGTTGGCGCTTTCCGCGGCCGCGTTGGCAAACTCGCGCTGGCGGCCGTCCAGCCGCGTCTGGGAGAGCAGCTCCACCATGCCCAGGATGCCGCTCAACGGCGTGCGGATCTCATGGCTCATGTTCGCCAGAAACTCGCTTTTGGCCGAGTTCGCCCGGTTGGCCTGCTCCGCCATCGTGCGCGATTCCGAGGCCGCCACCTGCAACTGCAGATTCACCCGTTCGAGCGAAGACTTGGCCTCCTGCAGCGCCAGTTCGGCCTTTTTGCGGCCGGTGATGTTCTGGATCACCGCCTGGAACTCCGTCGTCCGCCCATCCGCCTGGGTCAGCCGCCGCAGATTATATTGCTGCCATTCCATGTGGCCGTCGGCCGCCTCCGCCCGCCGGTCAAAATTGAGCACGGGTTTTTCCGGCGGCATCGACGCAAACGTCTCCTGCAACACCTTCGATTCCTCCCGCACCACGCTTTTGTAAAAATTGGCGCCGACCAGTTCCGCCTCCGTCTTGCCATGGAAAGCGCAATAAGCCGGGTTCACAAACGTGATCGTGCCATCCGGCTGGAAACGGCAGATCATGTCCGTCTGATCCGCCACCACCGCGCGCAGCCGTTTCTCATTTTCCACGACCTCCGCCTGCGCCTTGCGGCGTTCCGCCGTGGCCGCCGCCAGCAGCAGGTTGGACACCGCCACGATGCCAATATAGCTTCCCATCAGCCGGAGGCTGTCCCCGATGTTGTTCGTCACGAACGGGCCGCGCCCGTCCAACAGCGAATAAATCGCCAATCCCGCCACCAGTAGCGTGCCCGTCGTGGCCCCGCGCGGCCCGAAGCGCAGCGCCCCCCAGACCAGAAACGGATACGGGAGATAGGCCAGCGGATATTCCCGGATGCCATACACAAACCAAGTGTCGAACGAGATCAACATCCCGGTCACCAGCCCCAGCGTGCACAGGAGCGCCTCCCCGGCGCGCCACCAGTTCATCCGCACCGAGGACGGCGCCGCCCACGTCAGAATCACCGGCGTGACCACCAGCGCCGCCAGCGCGTTGGGCACCCACCACTCCACGGTATGCGAAAACAGATCGTCCCAGGGAATTTTATCGGAATACACCAGGCTGACCACATTGAAGGTGGCGTTGACCGTCGTGCCCAGCAGACAGGCCAGCACGATGTACCCCGCCGCATCCCGCGTCCGTTCCATGGCGTTGTCAAACTGCACGAACCGCTTCAGCAGGAACGTACACGTGATGGCGCCGATCGTGTTGCCCACCGCCGTGCCCAGCGTGAAAAAGCCGAAGGGCATGCCGTCCATGAAGGAAAACAACACCGCGCCCAGGGCGATTCCCGGCCAGAATCGGTAGCCAAACAACAGAATCGCGCCCAGCGCGATCCCGGCCGGCGGCCAGACCATGGCCTGGGTGCCTGAAATAAAGGAAATTTTATTGCCCAGCAAGCCGCCCAAAAAATAAAAGGCAATCAGCACCGTCACACGGGTTGCCGTGGTCAATCCTGGTGTCGGCCCATTTGGTTGTTGGCTCAATCAACGAGTGGTCTAACAGATTTGGGTCGCCACGCCTAGCCATAAGTGTGCCTGGCTGCTACCGGGGCGGTGATTGCCAAAATAGACCCACTAAAGCGCAAAAAAGGTTTTACCGGCAGGCAAAAAAGAGGCAAGGTAACCGGCAGAGGATCCGGCCTTGTAGACCGGGAAAAATACCATGAACAGTCAACTGCCTGCGCATCTTATTGCCCACATCAACGTCAAACTCGCCCTCATCGGCTGCCCGCCGGTGGGCATGCCGGCGGATACCGAGTTTGCCGGGATCACGGCCGCCATGGCCGCCCAATCGCGCGAAAAGGACCGGCTCCTGGGCCAGCACCTCTGCCCCGTAGACCAGCGTCTCCAGACGTTTCTCTATGATTATCTGCAAGATGTGCCCGTGCCGAAGCTGCCAGCACGCACCTTCACCCTCGACCGCCCCGGGCTCGCCCGCGTGCTTTCCCTCCCCGTTGACCGCGATGAGTTTTCGTCCGACATCATCAATTCCTACCGCGTCAAACAGGGCGTGCTGCACAATCCGCGCAGCGACCGCCGCACCACCGCCGGGATTTTTCACGTCGTCGAAGGCGGCCTGCCCATTCCCGATGACAAGCTCGGCGTGCCCAAACTCACCTTTGCCCGCCTGCTCGCCACGGCGCTAACCCCCCCGCCGGAGCTGATGACACTTCCCTTTACTGCCACCCAAGAAACTCCGGCTGAATGCTTTGTGTCACTACTGATCCGGCCCGTGGTCGGTCCGTCCGTGCCCGGATTTTCGGCCGAGAAGACGATGGAAGTCCGTTTCTTTGTGCCTGGCAACCTCGTCAGCAACCTGGATTTCGTCGAGGCTATTTTCAACAACGCGGGCGATCCGTTGCTGCCTGAAAACGATGCCGCGCTCGATAGCGAACACTGGACCGGCCACACCGGCTGCGTGATTCTGGCCCCCCACCTGACCCGGGTGACGAAGAAATCCGTGGGTTTGCCCGCCTATGAGCAGGCGACCGAGCGCCAGCGCCGCGACGGGATGTGCTGGAAAACCGCGGAGGAGCTCTACAATGGCGGCAATGCCTTCAAGCTCACCTGCCGCGACCAGTCCGGCGTGATCATCACCATCATTGCCGACAACTATTTTGGCTACTGCAAGAAAGAGGTGAAGACGCAGATCAGCTACGCCGCCAACCTGTTCGGCCTGACCGAAGAGGAACACGCCGGCGGCGCCCTCGTTTTCCCCAGCTACGACCTCGGCGAAGAATTCAACGGCGACGTGCTGGCCAAGCGCTCCAGTCATTCCTTTGTGGAAATGGTTTCCCTGTTCAGCGAGATCATGGAGGTTCAGCCCGAAGGCTACGCCATTGACCGGAAATTTCCCGAGATCCTCTATGTCCCCGCCTCCGCCCGCTTTGATTTGCAGAGCCAGCGGGTTTCTTGGATCAACCCCGTCACCGGTGAACATCATATCCGGCTGTCGCCGGACAAGACCTATGTCCGCCCCTCCGGCTACAAGATGCGCATGGAGAAACCTGCGGGCGTGGGCCGGCAATGGCGGCTGGTGGGCACCATCGCCGAAGGCACATTCTGCCACAAGCCCTGTACGGTTTCCGGCGGCGGCAAGTCGGAGATTTCCAAGCCCATCACCGACGCCATTCTCACCGGCCCGGTGTTTGTCGCCGATTTGAAGGCCGATTTCGACCGCGTGGCCGCCTTGATCGACCGCGATTATTCCCAGCGGTTTGCCGACAAATCGCGTACTGACCAGCGCTCGGTGCTCGCGTGTGAGCGTTCGCTCGGTTCCGTGATCAAGCTGCTCACCCCGGACGAACACGATTACACGGCGGAATACAACACCTGGCTCGCCAGTGTGCCGCAATACGTCAAGGAGCTCGTCTTCGTCGTGAAACGCTATTACAAGCCGGAGTGGCAGGCCGCCTGGCGCGAGCATTTCAGCGTGGACATCATCAATGGCACCCCCGGCAACGAGCTCAAGTGTGACAATCGCAAGCTGGTCACAACCTGCCTGCGCGTCGGGTTCGATGCCGACGGCTCATGGCGCACGTTTGGTTTGCGCAAGGATTTCCATCCCGCCGTGAAGGTGCAGATGGAGGACGACATCACCGCCTCCACCGTGGTGCCCGCCTCCGCGCTCGAAAACCTGCCGGAGGGTACGGATAAGCATCTGTCGCTGAAGTTCGTACAGAACTGTGAGCAGCGCCTCTTTCAGCGGCCCGATGACGCCATTCATCGTGGTTACGACAAGCAGGCGGAACACGATTTCATCCAGCCGGACAATTTCTTTTCCAACTACCAGCCGCTGACGCCGGCGGACGCCCGGGAGATGGTGGCCGACGCGCTGGGCTTCTGCCAGTTCACCGAACCGATGCAGAAATTCATCCGGGAAGTCGCCGATACCGGCACGCCGGATTATTTCGTCTGCACCGCCAGTCCGCGCCTGGTGGACGGCAAACCGACCAAAAACCCGCGTTATCTCCAAAAGCGCCCCGACCTCGTCCGCGCCAGCGAAACCTACCTGGCCGACATCTCCGCACGCCTGCGCCGCCGTGTGCCCCCCTCCAAACCCCTCTACACCCCCGTCACCGCCGTCCTCCCCGGCCGACGCAACAATCCGCCCGAGCCGGGCATCCGCGCGCTGGCCTGCTACAATCCGGTGCATTACATGGAGCTGCCGGAGTTCTTCATGGAAGTGATTTGCAGCATGACCGGCAAATCACCCTCCACCACCGGTGCCGGCTCCGAAGGTGCGCTGACCAAGGGCCCGTTCAACGCCCTGCCGCCGATCATCGATCTGAACAACGCGCTGGTGTCGTTCATCCTGTCCGGGCACAACCCCTTCGTCACCGCCGCCGGTTATGTGGGACCGCAATTGCGCGTGGATCACGATGTGAGCCTCATTGTGCCCGAGGTCTGGGCGCGCATGAGCCCCGAGGAGCGGGATCCGAAATTTCTCATCGCCAACCGGTTTCTGGAAAAGTGCGCGGATTTCGAGCAGGCCGGCAAAAAGGTGCTGGCCAGCCGGCTGGGCTGGCGCATCAACGCGCGGTTCGTGCACGCCTTCTTCGGGCGCGTGTTCAATCATCCGCACGTGGTCTTCACCGAACCGATGCTTAAGCCGGAATTGCAGGACTTGGCGGTTTTCGTGGACGGCATGGACAACATCATCGCCACGCAGAAGCGGGTGGCGCAGTTGTATTTCAACGACGGCAGCATTGCGCAGGCGTGTCCGCCGCTGCAGGCCCTGCTGCACCTCATGCTTCACGACCAGTTCGATGGCAAAAGCCTGGAGCATCCCGAGGTGCGGAAATTGTTCACGCCGGAAAATCTGTTGGGGAGCAGTTGGTATGCTGAGCGGCTGGTGGCCAAGCAGAAAATTGACTGTGCCCTGTGGAAGCGGCATGTCGAATGCCTGAACCAATTTTTGCGCCGGCCGAACTACACGGATATCGCCGAGCAACTGCACATCGCCGAACGCCTGTCGGCGGCGCGGAAGACCCTCGAAACCGTCGAGTCGCCGGCATATCCGCAGAGCCTGATCGGCACGATTGGCGCGGAGCCCGTGGATAAATATCTCGGCGCGGCATAACGACGCCCGTCTCGGACTGGGATTGACCAGCAACTGCTAAGCGGTTCCGCATGCCTGGCGGGCCACCAAATAATTGCACCACGCCGTCACCCCGGCGCCGCTGCGCGCGGAGAGCTCAAATATTTTCGCATGCGGACTCGCCTGGCGGATGTTCTTTAGCGCCAGCTCCCGGTCAAATCCGGCCGCCTCGGACATGTCCGTTTTCGTCACGCCGACGACATCCGCCGAGTGGAACATGGGCGGATACTTCAGCGGCTTGTCTTCGCCTTCCGTCACTGAATGCAGGACCACGCGCATGGCTTCGCCCAGATCAAACGAAGCCGGGCAGACAAGGTTGCCGACGTTTTCAATAATGAGCAGGTCCAGGGCCCGCAAATCCAGTTGCTTCATGGCTTCGGCCACCATGCCGGCTTCGAGATGGCAGAGGGTGCCGGTGGCGATTTGCACGACGGGCGCGCCAGTGGTGCGGAGCCGGGCGGCGTCGTTATCTGTCGCCAGATCACCGACGATCACGGCGCAGCGCAGGCGGCCTTTCAATTCATTCAGGGTTTTGGTGAGCAAGGCTGTTTTGCCTGCGCCGGGCGAGGAAACAACGTTCAATACCAGCAGGTTCAAGGCCTTGAACGCCCCGCGATTCTGCTCCGCCTGCCGGTCGTTGCCGCTCAGGATGCCGGTGTTTAAATTCAGGATCTGGTGCGGATGCGCATGGCCGTGTTCATGGCCGTGACGCCCGTGGTCGTGGGTATGCCCGTGGTCGTCGTCGTGCATATGCGTGACCACGGTGCCGTCAGCGAGGGTGTGGGTGTGGGTGGCGACCGGTTTGCCATCAATTTGATAGGGACCGGGTTTGGAGCAGCCGCATTCTTGGCACATAAAATTAAGCGATTAAGAAATTTCCAGCGATGAGAGTTCCATTTCCTTGCCGCGGCGCAGGTCGCCGCTGAGTTCGTGGCAGCGCGGGCAGGCGTATTCGTATTTTGCCGTTTCAAATTCGGCGGCGCAACCGGCGCACCAGCAGACGGCGGGCACTTCCTCGATTTCCAAGCTTGCCCCGGCGGCGGGGGTTTTATCTTTCAAGGCTTCGAAGGCGAACCGGAGGGCCTCCGGCACCACGCCGGACAGCCGGCCAATGCGCACTTTCAGCCGGTGAATCTGCGTGGCCCCCGCCGCGCTCATTTTTAGCGCGGCAGTTTCCAAAGTGGACTGCATGATGCTGAATTCGTGCATGAGAAAGTTACGGCTAAAGCATTGCGCGAAGTGGATGAAAGTCAAGGCGGGGGCGGGACAATGACGAATGCCGCACGCCCGCAATCTGCGGCGGCAAAAACAGGTTGAACAGCAGGCGAGACCGTTGGAGGGGTGCCCTTCATCCGGCCTGCGGCCACCTTGATCGCCGCGCTGCATTGCCGCGCCCGCTCCGGGCCTGAAGCTTGACTTATTTCGCAGCGGGGGCCGCCGGCGGGGCGGCACTGGCGGCGGCACGCTCCTGCAATTGCTTTTCGAGGAAGGTGTCTTCCGGCGCGGTGGCCCACGCGGTCAGCCAGATGCTGCCGAGCAGTTCGGCGGACTTGAGCATTTGCGCTTCCAGAAAGGCACGGCCTTCGGCGCCGGCCTCGCCCTGGTTGGAGAGCTTGCCGTCCTTGTCCAACTGGTAAAGGGTCTCGACGAGCTGGTTGTTGGCGACGACGAAATCAACGGCGGTGTGGAAAATGTCGCCGGGTCCGGCGACGGCGGCGAGCTTTTGTGCCGGGACCACCTTGGGCCGCATTTTGGCGGCATCAACGGGGGTGGTTTTTTTGAAAAAATCGCCGTCAATCCACGAGTGAAACTTGAAGGAAGTGGAGAAATGTTTGGGGTTGTCGTTGGTGGTCCAGCCGTGGTGGTACATGGTGGTGTGCAGCGGCTGCGAGGCGTCGCCAACATAGTGTCCCATCACGCCCATGACATAGATGATGTCCTGCCGGGCGTTCGCGATTTCATCCGCCGTGCCGCCGGATTTTTCGAGGGCGGCGAGGGTGGCGAAGCCGGATTGCAGTTTTTCAAAATTTTCGCTGATGGCCCAGGGCAGAAAGCCGGAAAGTTCGCGCGTGTGGTCGGAATTTTTGGCGGGGTCAATGGCGGGGAAGCGTTCGGGATGCGCGAGCCGCGCCCGGGCGATGTCCATCACAAATACATAGCGGAAGGCGGGGAGCGTGGCGGGGGTGAGGTCACAGGCCTTCAAATCCTCGAGATCCAGGTAGTGATCCGGGCCGCTGCAATGGCTGAGGGCCAGGCCGGTGTTGTTTTTGAAGCTGGTCACGTTGCGCCAGCGGTCGGGTTCGCCAGCCAGATAGGTGATGCGGGTCCGGGCTTCCGGGGTCAGGGCGAACGCGGGAAAATTCGCCGGCAGGGACGCCAGCGCCAGTTCGTTCACGGCATGATGGCCTTCGTAATCCCACGCGCCGGCATTGATGATGGCGGCCCCGAGCACGGCCGCCGCGAGCGAAAGTTTTTTGATCATACTTTGATGCGGTAGAAATTAGCCGAAGCGGCGGCGCTTGCCAAAAAACATTTGCGTGAATTTCTTTGCGTTTTCCCCATGATTCGCGCGAAATTGGCGCCCGTGAGAATTATCACCGATGAACGTTGCACCAGCTATGCGCGCAAGGGCCACCCCGAACGGCCGGCGCGGGTGGCCAAGACCGTCGCCTTGCTGCAAGGCCAGACGGAGTTGCCGCTCACCTGGGCCGCCCCGAGCGCGGTCGCGACGGAGGAAGCAATTTTGCGGGCGCACCTGCCCCAGGTGCTGACACGCCTGAGCCTGCCGGAAGATATTGACGAGGACACGCCGTACTTCGAGAACATGGAGGTTTTGGCCCGCGCCTCGGTGGCGGCTGCGCTGGATGCCCTGGCGGCTGCGCGTAACGGCGAGGCCGTGTTCAGCCTGATGCGTCCGCCCGGTCACCATGCGCTGCGGGCGAAGTCCATGGGGTTTTGTTACCTGAACAATGTGGCCATTGCCGCGCTGGCCGCCACCGCCACCGGTTCCAAGCGCGTGGCGGTGCTGGATTTTGACATTCACCATGGCAACGGGACCGAGGATATTTTGCTGAACCAGCCGGGCATTGAGTTTTTTTCGGTCCACCAGTTTCCGGGCTATCCTTACACCGGCGGGGAAAACCAGGGGCGCAACTGTTTCAATTATCCGGTGGCTCCGGAGGCCACGCGTCTGATGTACCGCGCCAAGCTGATGCATGCGCTGGATGACCTGCGCTATTTCCGGCCTGAGCTGGTGGCGGTCTCCGCCGGCTTCGACGCGTATGTGCGCGACCCGGTGGCGGATGGCCCGCTGCTGCCGGAGGACTTTTACTGGCTGGGGGGGATGCTGCGGGCGCTCAACGTGCCGCTGTTCAGCCTGTTGGAAGGCGGCTATAGCCGGGATTTGCCGGAACTGATCCTGGCTTACCTCAAGGGCATTGCGGGAGCATAAAATCTTTACATTAAACTAAATCCATTTTTAACTTGAACCAGTTTTCTCCCGGTGGAAGTTTGTATAATAATAAGCCCCATGGATAGAATATATCAGCTACTCGAAACTGTTAAAGACTTGCCGACGGCGCCGCAAGTCCTGCCCAAGCTGCTGGAAGTGCTTCAGGATGAAAATTCCGACATCGAGGAGGCGGGCGACCTGATCACGTTTGAGCCGGCCCTGACGGCGCGCCTGCTGAAGTACTGTAACAGTGCTTATTTCGGCGGGTCCGAGCCCGTGGGGAGCGTGCCGGAAGCCATTGGACGCGTGGGTTTTGATGCCATTTACGTCCTGATGACGACCGCGTGTGGCAGCGCGGTTTTTACGTTGCCGCCGGCGTGCGGACTGGATGGCGGGGACCTGTGGAAACACAGTTTGCTGACCGCCTTTGGCGCCAAATTCGTGGCTGAATCCAATGGTGGCGACAGCAACATGCTGTTCACCGCCGGATTGCTCCACGATGCGGGCCGCGTGGTGCTGGCCAAGACCAAGGGAGTTGAATACGGCAAGTTGCTGGCGCAGGCCAACGCAGAACAGGTGCCGGCCACGCTGCTGGAAAAGCCGGCCTACGGCTTTACGCACGCCGACGTGAGCGCCTGCATGTTAAAAGTCTGGCACTTCCCCGTGCCGCTGATCCAATGCGTGCGCTATCACCATTTGCCGACCGAAGCCGGGGAGGCGCAGAATGATGCCGCCTGCGTTTGCATTGGCAACGTGCTGGCCCACACCATTGACCAGCCGCTCGGCAGTTGCGGCATTTCGGGCACGGAGCTGGCCCGGGCCATGGAACTGCTGGGGATTACGAGCCAGGACATGAATGATTACAGCGACCGGATGCGGGAGAACTGGGAATTTGTGAACGCCCTCCTGCGCAGCTAAGGAGCGCGGCAGGCGTCGCGGCGGAACGGGTATTCGAGGCGCGCGGCTTAAAATCGTGGCCACGGGGCCGCGGTGGCGGCGGGCGGCAATTTTCCGGCCCGCGAGCGGGTGCGAGTTTTTGCAAAGTGGCTGTTGATTTCTGCGCCCGGCTTTTCATAATGCGCTCGTTGGATTTACCGAGATGAACAATTTGAACAACGTGCCGCCGCCCTGGAACATTGATGCGGCGCGCGCGCTTTACAACATTACGCGCTGGGGCGCGAAGTATTTTGACATTAACGAGGCCGGCCATGTCGTGGCCATGCCGCTGCAAGAAGCGGGCGCCACGGTGGATTTGACCGACGTGATCGAGGAGGCAAAAGGGCATGGCCTGAACTTCCCGGTGCTGATCCGGTTTCAAGACATTCTCCGGCATCGCGTGGAAGCCATCAACGTGGCCTTTCAATCGTCCATCGCGGAATTCGGCTACCAGGGCAAATATCGCGGCGTGTTTCCGATCAAGGTGAACCAGCTCCGCGAAGTCGTGGAGGAGATTCTCGATGCCGGCAAGCCCTACGATTTTGGGCTGGAGGTTGGCAGCAAGCCGGAGCTTTTTGCCGGCCTGGCCCTGCAAAATCATCTGGGTGCCCTCATCATCTGCAATGGCTACAAGGATGCGGAGTTCATCAAGATGTCGCTGCTGGGCACAAAGCTGGGCAAGCGCGTCATCATGGTCGTGGAGAAGCTGGAGGAACTGCGCCAGATCATCGCCATATCCAAATCCCTCGGGGTGGAACCGCTCGTGGGCATTCGCGCGCGACTGTTGAGCAAGGGCGCCGGACGCTGGGCGGACAGCGGCGGCGAAAACGCCAAGTTCGGCCTGAGCACGGCCGAAATTCTCGCCGCCACCGAAATGCTCCGGGCCGAAAACCTGGGCCACTGCCTCAAGCTCCTGCATTTCCACATCGGCTCGCAGGTGCCGGACATCATCACGATCAAAAAGGCCGTGCAGGAAGCCGCCCGGTTTTACGGCAAGCTGTACAAGATGGGTTTTGCCATCGAATTTCTGGACGTCGGCGGCGGGCTGGGCGTGGACTACGACGGCAGCCGCACGGCATTCGACAGCTCGACCAACTACACCTTGCAGGAGTACACGAACGACGTCGTCTATTATATCGGCGATGTCTGCAATGCCGAGCAGGTGCCGCACCCCGGCATCATCAGCGAGAGCGGGCGCGCCATTGTGGCCCATCACAGCGTGCTGCTGGTGGAGGTGTTTGGCGCGATCGAGAAAATCCGGCCCGGCGAATTTCTGCAATACGGGGGCACGGAGCACCCGCTGGTGCATGAGTTGCTCGACATCCGCAAAAACATTTCCCACCTGAACAAGCTCGAAGCCTATCACGACGCGCAGGAGCGCCGCGAAGACGCCCAGAACATGTTCACACTGGGCCTGATGAATTTGCCGGACAAGGCGAAGATCGAGGATCTTTACTGGCAGATCAGCCGCGACGTGGTGGAAAGTTTCAAGGGCCAGCCCTACACGCCGGAGGAAATTCGCAAGCTCCAAGACACGCTGGCCGACCAATACCTCTGTAATTTTTCCGTGTTTCAGTCGCTGCTGGATCACTGGGCGCTCGGCCAGTTGTTCCCCATCATGCCCATTGCGCGGCTCAACGAGCGCCCCACGCGCGAGGCCACCCTGGTGGACATCACGTGCGATTCCGACGGGCAGGTGAACAAGTTTATTGACCTCCGCGATGTGCGCGAGACGCTGCCCCTGCACCAGCTCAACACCAACGGCAACGGCCAGCAGGAGCCGTATTACATCGGTTTTTTCCTGATGGGCGCGTATCAGGACATCATGGGTGATCTGCACAACCTCTTTGGCCGCGTCAACGAGGTCCACGTCTTCCTGGAGCCCGACGAACCGGCAGGCTATTACGTCGAGGAAATCATCGAAGGCGCCACCATCGTGCAGTCCCTGGCCGACGTGCAGTACGACGAGAACGAACTGAAGCGCCGCATGAAGGCGCAGATGGACGAAGCGATCCGGTCGGACCGCATGAAGCCCAGCGAAGCCATGCGCCTGCTGGATGACTACGAACGCGGCTTGAAGGCGTACACGTATCTGAGCTTCTGACGCAGGCCGGAGGGGTGAACCCCATCATAAACGAGATAAAGGCCTGGTTTTATATGGACGGCGTTTGCGAACTGCCGTTGGCTTCCGCCGAGGCCGTTTTACCTTCAACCGCCAAATAGAGTGTCGGCAGCACCATCAGCGTCAGCAGCGTGGCCGAGACCAAACCGCCGATGATGACGATGGCCAGCGGCCGCTGCGTTTCCGAACCGATGCCATGCGAGAGAGCCATGGGCAACAGGCCGAGAATGGCCAGCAGCGCCGTCATCAGCACGGTGCGGAGCCGGGTGGTGGCCCCCTGTAAAACGGCGTCGTATGGTTTCAACCCCTCGTCCTGTAGCTGGTTAAAATAGCTGACCATGACCACGCCGTTGAGGACGGCCTGACCAAAGAGCGCGATGAAGCCAATTGCCCCGGAAACGCTCAGTGGAATCCCCGTGCACAGCAGCGCGAAAATGCCGCCGATCAAGCCGAGCGGAACATTCACCAAAATCAAGAGCGCGCTCTTCACGGACTTGAAGGCATCAAACAACAGCACAAAGATCAGGAAGATGCTGATGGGCACAATGACGGCGAGGCGCTTCATGGCGCGCTGCTGGTTTTCGAATTCGCCGCTCCACGTCACAAACCAGCCGTGGGGCACGGAGATTTTGGCAATCCGCGCCTGCATGTCCGCCACGACGCCGCCCATGTCCCGGCCTTTGATGAAGATGCTGATGGCGGAGAGACGCGTGCCGTCCTCCCGGCTGATGTTCATGCTGCCGCTGGTTTCTTTGAACGTGGCGACCTGCTCCAGCGGGATGTGCAATCCGTCCGGGGTATCCACCAGCACTTTTTTCAAGTTCGCCAGATGGCGCTGGGCTTCGGGCAGGCGCACGACCACGCTGAAATGTTCTTCGCCTTCCCATAATTCAGTGGCCGCCTTGCCGCCCAGGCCGGTTTCAATGACATCCTCAATATCGCCAATGTTCAGGCCGTAGCGTGCGGCGGCGTGGCGGTCAATTTCGATCAGCGCCTGCGGCACTTCGCCGGCGCGGTCCACCGTGGCGGAAAACACGCCGCGCACATCGGCGATGGCCTGGCACATCTCCTGCGCCTTTTTGCGCAACGCCGCGGAATCGTCGCCGAACACCTTGATCACCACCTGGCCATCAATCTGCGAGATGCTTTCCAGCACGTTGTCCATGATTGGCTGGTCGAAACTGAAATCGAGGCCGGGCAACGTGTTCAGATTCCGGTTCATCTCGTCAATCAGCTTTTCCTTGGTCATGCCGGGCCGCCACTCGCTCGCGGGTTTGAAATCCAGAAAAATTTCCGCCATGTTGATCGGCTTGGGATCGGTGCCGTCCTCCGGCCGGCCGGATTTGGAAATCACCGTGCGCACCTCCGGCGTCTGATGGAGCAGCGCGCGCATTTTGCGGCAATATTCCCGGGCCTGCTCCACGGAAATGCTGGCGGGCAGGTTGCAATTCACCCAGATCGTCCCCTCGTTCAATTCCGGCAAAAACTCGGTGCCCAGCCGGGGCGCCAGCGCCAGACTGCATCCAAACGCCGCCAGCGCCGTGAGCACGACGAAGCGGGGATGCCCCAGCGCCCAGCGCAGCGAGGCGGCGTAGGGTTTTTTGAGGTTGCGCACCAGGGTGTTTTCCTCGTGCGGAATTTTTTTGCGCAGCAGGAAATAGCACAGCAGCGGCACGAGGGTCAGTGAGAAGATCAGCGACCCAATCAGCGCGCTGGTGATGGTCCAGGCCATCGGGGCGAAAATCCGGCCCTCGTGGCGTTGCAGTGTGAAAATGGGGATGTGCGCGGCGATGATGATGAGCATTGAGAAGAAGGTGGGGCGCCCCACTTCAATCGTCGCGTGTTCGATGGCGGCCCGGAACGTCTTTTTGTCACTCCCCGGCGGCAATTCGCCCAGCCGGCGGAAGACGTTTTCCACCACAATAACCGCGCCATCCACGATGATGCCAAAGTCCATCGCGCCGAGCGAAATCAAGTTCGCCGGAATGCCGCGCCATGTCAGCCCAATGAACGTGGCCAGCAACGCCAGCGGAATGATCACCGCGACGATCAACGCTGCGCGGACATTGCCCAGAAACAAGAGCAGCACGAAGGTCACCAGGACCGCGCCCGTGGCCAGATTTTCAAAAACCGTGTGCAGGGTGGTGCCAATCAGCCAGGTGCGGTCATAATAGGGAACAATTTTGACGCCCTTGGGCAGGATGGATGAATTGAGCACTTCAATTTTGGCCTTGAGGGCCCGCAACACTTCGGAAGGATTGTCGCCCTTGTGCATGTCCACAACGCCCGAGACAATGTCATCCTCCTGGTCCTGACCCATGATGCCTTCGACCGGCAGGCTGCCGAGGATGACCCCGGCAACATCTTTGACCAGCACCGGCGTGCCGTGGTGCGCGGTGATGATGATGTCGTTGATTTCATCGGCGGAGTGCAACATGCCGACGCCGCGGATGAGATATTGCTGCGAGCCCTGGGTGACCTTGCTGCCGCCCACGTTGGCATTGCCGCGGCCGAGCGCCGTGGAAAGCTGCTGCAATGAAATGCCGTAATAACGCATTTTTGCCAGATCGGGATTCACCTCGTAGGTTTTGACCAATCCGCCAAACGTCACGACATCCGCCACGCCCGGCACGCCGCGCAAATTGCGTTCCACCACCCAATCCTCCAGCGCGCGCAGCTCCCGCGTGGAATAGCCGTCGCCTTTCAAGCGGTAGCGGAAAATTTCCCCGATGGCCGTCGAGAGCGGCTGCAGCTGCGGTTGGACGCCGGGCGGCACATCGATGGTGGTGAGGCGTTCGAGCGTTTGCTGCCGGGCCTGCATATCGGTGGTGTGATCGTCAAACGTTACGACCAGGTAAGACAAACCAAACTGCGTGTGCGAAAACATCCGTACGGCGTGCGGCATGCCGTTGAGCGCCGTTTCAATGGGGATCGTGACTTGTTTCTCGACTTCTTCCGGGGCCTGCCCCGGATACAGTGAAATGACATTCACCTGGATGTCCGAGACGTCGGGAAACGCCTCGATGGGCAGGTTCACAAACGCCGCGATGCCGCCGCCGATGAACAGCACGGCCATCAACACGATGAACAGCGGCTGGTGTAGGGCAAAACTGACGACGCGTTTAATCATTGGAAAGGGGAAATGAAATGAGGGGCGACATTATTCCATGAGCTGCTGCAACAACATGCAGCCGTCCGTCACCACTTGCTGCCCGGCTTGCAGGCCGTTTAAAACCAACACGCGGCCGGCTTGCTCGGAGCCGATGGCCACTTCCTGACGCGTAAACTGGCCGGGCTGGTCCTGGATGAAGACAAAATGTTTATCGCCTTTTAAAAACACGGCGGCGGCCGGCACGCTGAGCGTCGCCGCTTCATCGCCGGGCAGGTTCACGCTCACGAACATTTCGGCTTTGAGCGCGCGGCGGGAGTTATCCACCTCGCCGCGCACCTTGATCGTGCGCGTATTGGCATCCAGAAATGCGGCCACCTTGTCCACGCGGCCGGTAAAGATTTGATCGGGAAACGCGCGGGTGGTGAAGGTGAATTCCCGGCCGGGCGGCAGGTGCGGCAGATCCACTTCGGTGGCATCAATCTGAATCCATAGCCGCGTCGGATCGCTCACGACAAACAAGGGGGCGGTGACTTCCGGCAAGTTGGCCAGCATCTGATCCGGGCGGATTTCCTGCCCCGGATTGACATTTTTATCCACCACGGTCCCGGCCAGCGGGGTTCGCAGCGTAAAAATTTCGTCCAATGAATCGGCGTTGGCGCCATACGCGGCGAGCCGCGAGCTGGCCCGGGTATTTTCGGTTTCCGCCTGCACGGCCGCGCTTTCGGCGGCCTCGACATCCTTTTGTGCCGCTGCACCGTGCGCGAGCAGTTCACGCAGCCGGGCCAGATTTCGCTGCGCCAATTTCAAATCGCTTCCAGCCTTGCGCGCATCCGCCTGCGCCTGGCCAAAATCCGCTGACTCGACGGTGGCCAGCGCCGCATCTTTTTCCACCGTCTGGCCGAGATCCGCCGCGAGGGTGCGAACGCGCCCGGCAAAGGGCGTAAAAACGCGTACGGTCACGTCATCATTCCAAATGAGGCGGCCTGAAAGCAGGGTGCTGGCGGTAATCCGCGCTTCCGCCGGAGCCACTTCCAGCGCGGTCAGTTGCGGTGAATGTTCGGGAAACGTGATTTTTCCTCCGGTCACTTTGGGATCACCCGCCGGCTCGGAGGCGGTTTCCGGGTGGCAACCCGCCACGCAGGTCGCCAGCACCAGACTGTTCAGAATACGGAAGATTTTCATGGCAGGCATGGCAAATTAGGCAAGTTTTTTTCTTTCATGGCAGGCGGGTTTATTTCGCCATTATTTCCGTGGCGGCTTTTAAATCGGCGATCGCGCTGGCGGTGTCGGACATCGCTTGAGCCGTGGCCAGCCGCGCGTCGTTGTCCGCCCGTTCGGCTTCCAGCAAATTCACCAGCGAGGCGCCGCCCTTTTCATAAGCGAAGGCCACCGATTCGCGGACTTTCTGCGATTTGGGGAGAATCTGATTTTGATAGCGCTGCCAACGCTCCGACGCCTCGGTGCAAGCCGCCTGTGCATTGGCCACATCCGCCGCCATTTGCGCCCTGGCCCGGGCTAGCATGAGGGCGTTTTTATCCACGGTTGCTTGCGCGGATTGGATTTCGCCGCGATTGCGATGCCACAACGGCAACGGAAAAGAAACCCCGATGCCCACCGTGTCTTCCGGCGGACCGCCACCGGGCGGATTATGTTCCACCAGGAACGAAACCGTCGGATCGGGAATCCGCATGGCCTTTTGCAACTGAAGGTCGGCTTTCGATTGTTTCAAATCCGCTTCGGCTGCCAACACGTCCGGGCGCAGGGCATTGGTGGCATTCGTTGGCGGAATGGGGCCGACCATTTGCGCCAATGAATCCGTCGGGATCCAAAGTCCCCGGGGTTGATTCACGCCCAGCAGAATTTCCACGGCGATGCGGGCCTGCACCGCGGCAGTGGCGGCGGACCTGGCCTGCAGCGCGAGAACATCTGCATTGTTTTCCAACTGTTTTTCGTCGGCCTCGGAAATATCGCCGGCTTGCAACCGGGTCTGGGCAATTTCCGCCTCGTGGCGCAGCATCTCAGCGGAATCGGTCAGGATGCGCGCATTTTCGCCGGCCAGCACCGCGGCCACGTACGCCTTGGTCACCCCCTGATCGAGGAGCCGCCGGGCGTCATGAAACCGTGCTTGTGCGCCGATCACGCCCGCCTGGGCGGAAGCTTTGCGGGCCTGCCGTTTGCCGCCGATTTCGATCAATTGATTGATTGCGAAAATGGTATCGTAGCTGCGGCTCCACAGCCCGTTACCCAAGGCGGTACTGCCAGCTTGTGAACCAATTTTGGCGGTGGAATATGAAAAGGTCGGATTTGGAAATTCCTGCGACACGAGCAGTTGAGCGGTCGCGGCATCGAGGCCCGTCCTGGCCGCCAGCAAATCCCAGTTCCGCTCGCAGGCGAGCCGCCGGGCTTCAGCCAGGGAAAACGCCTGGGCGGCGGCCGGATCACCTTGCGCCAGCCCGGGCGGCGGAAAAACCGCAAACCCCGCCGCCAGCAGCAACCGGGCAAACCGGGCGCGTTGGAAAAGTAGGCGAATCAACACCCCGCCATGGAACCTTACCGCCGCCGGTTTGCCTATTAGGCGGGGGATATTTTGCCCCTAGGGTAATGCCTTATGCCCGGCTAACTTGTGGGATGCTGCTCCTGCCAGCGCACCGCTTCCCGGAGCAGCTCGGCGGCGTTGGTCAGCTTGAGCTTTTCCTTGATGTGCGCGCAATGGGCCTGAACGGTTTTCATGCTCACCTTCATCATTTCAGCGACGACGCGGGTTTCATAGCCTTTGCCCAGCAGTTGAAAGGTTTCGAGTTCGCGGTCGCTTAATTGTTCCACCAGCGAACCGCTGGCAGGCAGCCCGCCATCCACAAATTTTTCCGCAAACAGCGCGGTCAGACTCTCGCTGAGATATATTTTCCCGGTCAGCACCAGGCGGATGACCAGAATTACCTTTTTGGCTGTCTCGGATTTCATGATGTAGCCGCGCGCCCCGGCCCGCAAAGCACGTTCGGCATACAGCCGCTCATCATGCATGGAGAGCACAATGATGGCGACGTCAGGGTGGAGTGCCTTGAGATCCTTGATCAATTCAATGCCGGAACCGCTTTTGAGCGAAATATCCACGATGGCCACGGCCGGCTTGGCGACGGCAATGGCCTGCAAGGCGTGCGGGGCGTCTTCGGCTTCGCCGCAAACGGTGAGGTCCGGCTGTTGCTGGATCAGGTTGGTGAGCCATTCGCGCACCAGCGGATGGTCGTCCACGAGAAAAACTTTGATTTTGTTCACAGGGAAATTTCAGGCGGTTCGGGCGGCAATGCGCAGACAATCACAGTGCCGCCGGTGGCGTCCTTTTGCGCGCGGAACATGCCCCCGATCATCGCGGCGCGGTGGGCCATGATCCGCAGCCCCATGCCGCGATTTTTCGGCAGCCGTTCGGGCAGGCCAATGCCATCGTCTTTGATGGTCAGGCTGATGCCGTCTTCGCTGGCTTCCAGCCGGATCACGATGTTTTTCGCCTGGCCGTGCTTGATGGCGTTGCGAACGGATTCCTGCGCGATCCGATAGAGATGTCCGGCGGTGGCGGCATCGTGAATCAGTACCGGCAGGTCGCATTCAAAACGGCAGGCAACCTTGAATAATTTACCCGTCGTGCCGGCATATTCCTCCAAGGCCAGCATCAGGCCGTCCGCTTCAATTTCCACCGGATACAAGCCCTTGGCCAGGCCGCGGGAAAGGTTGATGCCTTCCTCGACCAGTTCAATGAGTTGGTTCGCGTCGGCCGCTTCCGGGAGATTGCGGGCGGCCAGCTTGCCCTGCAGCACCTGGCCGGCGAGCGTGGCGCCGGTGAGGTGCTGGCACAGGCCATCATGCAAATCCTGGCCGATGCGGCGCTGCTCGCGCTCGCTGATTTCCAGCAGTTCACGCTCCAACCGTTCACGCTCGGTCATTTCTTCGGTCAGTGCAATCGTGCGCTGCCGCACCTGTGCCTCCAATTGCTGATGAAACGAGCGCAGCCGGGCCAGCAGCCAGACCACGATGAGATAAAAGGTCAACAAGATGGCGGCATTCCATACGGGAATCAACGGATTGGCAAACCGGGCCCCATTGGCAACATCGCCCGCCGTCCATGCGGCAATGCTGAACACCGAAACCAAGACCCCAAACCGACGGCCAACAAACCAGACCGCCAAGGCCACGCCCAGCAGATAGAAAACCGAAAGGGAGATTTCATGGCCGGTCCAATAGTCGACCAAGCCAATAACTCCAATGATGGCACACGTCACCCCCACGAAAACCAGTCGCGAGCGGTGCTCGAGTTGCTCTAGTTGTTTGATCAATCTCAACACGGGGATTGATACAAATCAAACCCACCGCCACATGTCAAACGCAATGTCCGCAACCCAGGCGGCGGGCTTCTGTTGGCCGAAAAGGCCGCCCCGCCAGACTGACCGGCCGTGTCGGGTGGCACCCGGAAACGCAATCACCGTCGCGCCGGGCTTGTTCCCCCGCCATTCTCTGCTACCTTCCATGCTCCGGTGAATGGAATGTTTGCGCTGTGTCCTGCGGTTCGGTTCGCCGTCTAAAATAAAATGTCCACCATTATCAACGCCACGGATGTCACCGTGCGCTACAACGACCGGGCCATTCTGGATGCCGCCACGCTCGCGATTGACGAGGGCCAGCACATCGGCCTGGTCGGGCGCAACGGCTGCGGCAAGACGACGTTTCTCAAGCTGCTCGCCGACTTGCTGGCCCCGGACAGCGGCACCGTCACGCGCCGGCGCGACCTGGCGGTGAGCTATCTCTCGCAGGATTTCACGCTCGATCCCGCGCTCGACGTGCGCGGTAATGTGCATGCGGGCGCCAAATACGTGCTCGATCTGATCGCGGAATTTGAATCGCTCCCGCACGACTCCAAACGGCACGAGGAGCTGGAAGACCGCATCCAGGCGCTCGACGGCTGGACGGTGGACCAGCGCGTCGAAACCGCCATGTCGCATCTGAATTGTCCGCCCGGCGAGCGCGACATTGCCACGCTCTCGGGCGGCGAGAAGCGCCGCATTGCGCTGGCGCGGGCGATTGTTTCGCGCCCTGATTTCCTGATTCTCGACGAGCCGACGAACCATCTGGACCCCGAATCCATCGAGTGGGTGGCGGATTTTCTGGAGCATTTCGATGGCACGTTTCTCGTCGTCACGCATGACCGTTATTTTCTGGACCGCGTCGTGGGCCGCATTGTAGAGCTGTGCGACGGCACGTTCTGGTGGCACGACGGCAATTACACCGATTACCTGCTGGACAAGGCGGAACGGCAGGAAGCCGACGTGGTGGTGGAGCACAAGCGCCAGATGTTTCTGAAAAAGGAACTCGCCTGGGTGCGACAGGGCCCGCGCGCGCAGCGCAGCAAGCAGAAGGACCGCTTTGAACGCTACTACGACGAGGCCGCGAAAGAGGGCCTGGTGATCGAGGAGGACATGGAGCTCTGTATCCCGCCGCCGCCGCAACTGGGCAATCGCACGGTGGAAGTCACCAATCTGGGCATGGAACTGGGCGACCGCCGGCTGTTTTCCGGCTTTAATTTTGTGTTTGAAAACGGCCAGCGCATCGGCGTCTGCGGCCGGAATGGTCTGGGCAAAACCACCTTGCTGCGCATCATGATCGGCCAGCTCGAGCCGACGGAGGGCGCGGTGAAAATTGGCCAGCTCACCAAGTTCAACTACGTGGATCAGGGCCGGCTCAAACTGAACGAGGAGCGCACCGTGTTGGACGAGGCCTCCGACGGCACCGAATTCGTCATCTGGGGTGATACCAAGATTTCCGTGCGCTCGTATCTGAAGCGCTTTCTGTTTGCCGACGACCGCATCACCACGCAGGTGCGCAAGCTTTCCGGCGGCGAGCGCAGCCGGCTGCTGCTGGCCAAGGTGTTGAAATGCGGCGGCAATTTCCTGATTCTCGACGAGCCGACGAACGATCTCGATTTGCCGACCTTGCGCGTGCTGGAAGAGGCGTTGATCGCGTTCCCCGGCGTCGTGTGCGTGGTGAGCCATGACCGGTATTTCCTGAATCGCGTGTGCACGGACATCCTGGCGTTTGAGGGTGACGGCCGGATTCATCACAGCGTGGGCGACTACGATTATTACCTGGAGAAAAAACGCCGGGCCGAAGCCGTCGCGGCCCGGCAAAGCGCAGCCTTGCTGGCGACCAACAAGGCTGCGGCCCTCGCCAAGGAAGCCGCCGCCAAGCCGAAGTTGCGCAAGATGTCATTCAAGGAAACGCGCGAGCTGGAAGGCATCGAGGCACAAATCCACGGCGTGGAAGCCGAAGTGGCGCGCATCGAAGGCCTGTTTGCGAACCCGGATTTCTTCCGCAAATACGCGGCGCAGGTGAACCAGTTGACCGAGGAACTGGATGCGGCGAAGGCCAGTGTCACCAAGCTTTATGCGCGCTGGGAGGAATTGGAAAAGCTCAAAGCGGCCGCGGGGGTCTGAGGTTTTTAAAAAACGCCGCTTGGAGGCCGCCGGGCGGCGGCGTAGTTTCACGCCATGAGCTATTTGACTGTTGAAGTCGAAATTGACCACGGACATATTCTGGCGAAAGGCCGGGAGAGCCCCCTTGAAAAATCTACCGGTCTGCTCACTATTTTTCAGGCTGATGCGGCCGGCCGCCCAGCCCTCTCTTCGTTGCAAGCGTTGGAATCACTGCAAAAGCAGCTCCAACTCGATGCCTCAGGCGCAAAGGCTTGGCAGGCATCCGTACGCGAAGCCCGCTGGTGAGGCGTGCGAGGACCGGACATGATTCATTGCGATACCGATTTTCTCATTCAAGCCGTCGTCGCCGGCTCGTCGGCACATGGCCAATTCCGGAGTTGGATCCAGGCGCACGAAGCCTGCAACGCCAGCAGCATTGCTTGGGCGGAATTTTTGTGCCGGCCGATGCGGCCCTGACTGCCCGCCTGTTCAATCAGACCGGCGGCCGTTCCCGCAGTCTTGATTGCCGCGGTGGCGATTCGTTGCGGAGCCAAATTAGCGACCAGCAATATCGCGGATTTTCAGCCATTCCAAGCTCATGGCCTGGTTTTGGCCTGATTTCTTCCGCAACCAATCACCCAGTTCCACCCGCCCGCCTCAAGGCGGCGTTTTCCCGCCGCTGGCGGATCTCAAAAGTTATTAATCCGATCCCGGCCAGCAGCGCGAGGTTGGGAAACAGCATCGGGGCGAAGACGGGCGCGCCGTGCACCATGCGTTGAAACAAGCTGCCGCCTTCGGCCACCCAGTCCGCGTGTAGGTGCAAGGCCAGGCCGGTCAGGCCCACGAACGCTTCGAGTGCGAGCCCCAGCATGCAGATCACAAAATAGCCGGTGCCAGTTTTGGTGACCAACGGCACGGTGAGAAATCCCACGGCCAGCGCACTGGCGATGACGGGAATCCATTCCACGGGCCGGAAGAACCCGTTTTGGGCATGGTCGGTGACGCTGAAAATGAAGTTCCCCACAAACCCGCCCAGGGCCAGCAGAACGACCCATTCGGCCCATTCACGCGAGTCGGCATCTACGGTGCGGTTGAGAATTAGCAGCAGGCCGATGCCCGTGTACGCCAGCGGCGCGGCGAAGGGCGCGGTGTAGACGAGGCTGGCCAGCGTCCATTCCTGGAAGAACTGGCTCTTCAAATGCAGCACCAGACCCACCACGCCGATGAACACCGAAATCCAGCCGGTGAGGTTTCCCAGTGCGCGCCAGAGGGTAAGTTTCCCCTTGGCCAGCGCCCAGATGGCCGGGAGCAAAAGCGCCGGGGCGGCCACCGAAAACGCCAGCGGCACCCATTCGGTCCGCGCGTGGAAATGATTCGTGCTGTGCGCCAGAAAGATGTCAGGAGCGAGGCCGCCGAGGTTGAACAACACGAACAGTTCCACCCAGGTACGCGGCTGCCGGAGCCAGTTATTTGCCATTGTCTTTACGGAGTTGGGCGGCCGCTTCCTGCAATTCGACGGTGTGCTTGAGGATCGGATAATTGCCGTGCCATTGCACGTAGTCCGCCCCGCCCATGAACGCCGCGTGCTTGGCGGTGCGGCCGTAATAGTGCCAGAGATCAAAGTAATTAAATTGGATCGACTGGCTGAAGGCATTGGTCGAGAGCAGGCCGTCGGCCTTGAGCGAATCCATGATGCTCCGGGCGGCGAGAACCTTCTTGTTCGTCGCATCCACCACGGCGGCACCCTCCGTGAAAATGCGGTCCACGAGCGGTGGCGTGTGGCATTGCAGGCAGATGTCCTTCATCTTGGCCTGGGCACGTTCGGCGTTCGGGCGCGGCACGGTGACTTCGGCAAACAGATTATACGAGAGCCGGTCGGACGGATCATGCGTCACGCCGCGGCCGTTCAGTCCGCTCATGTGACACGTGGCGCAGGTGGGGATGAACATGTCCTTGGTGGTCAGGCTGCCGGCCGGCGCCTTCAGGTTCAATTGATCTTTCTGCGCGGCAAACATGACGCCGTGTTTGGACTGCGTGTAGATTTCTATCTGCGAATGATCCGGGCCGAGATGGCACTGGCCGCAGGTGCTGGGGAGGCGCGCCAGTTCCACGGAGGAGGTGTGCCGAGTGTGGCAAAGCGTACAGTTGCCGATCGTGCCGTCGGCGTTCGGGCGGCCGATGGCGTGGCAGGAAATGCAGCCACTCTTGGTGGAGGAGGTGCCTTCCAGGGCGACCAGCGCGTTCGCCGGCCGTTTCATGGAGCCGGGATGGAGCTTTTCCATCTGTTCGATCATTTCCGGCGAAAAGTCTTTGTTTCCCACCACCGCCACCCAGGAAGGCGCGGCATGACGGCTGCGGGCGAACTGGTCGTAAATCGCTGCGTGGCAGGTCTTGCAGTTGGCGGGGGTGACGCCGTTGTTGATGACGAAGCCGTTATGGTTGGTGCCCGCCTGGCCGGTCGCCACTTGATGGCAATCGAGGCAGGTCACGCCCTTGGTCGCGTGCTTGCTCATCTCGAATTCATGGACGATAGAATACTGGCTGTTGCGATGGCACTCCGCACACTTGCCGCTGGCCTTCACGTAATCCGCATTGGGCTGGTCCACCACCACGCGGGGACGTTGTGAGTTAATGACATAGGCGGAAACGACCAAGGCCGTGCCAATGACCAGGGCGAGGAAGACGTGGCGGAAGTTCATAATGGGTTGATTTGATTTTAGCACACAACCTGGCCGCCGACCCCGGCTATTTCATTCATGC